>Ga0181535_10001209_pt1 | contig 34725 bp, 24 predicted proteins | sample PEATcosm2014_Bin_44_FD_119774 | JGI IMG/M metagenome (GOLD analysis project Ga0181535, IMG submission 119774) | Peatland microbial communities from MTU Mesocosm Facility, Houghton, MI, USA - PEATcosm2014_Bin17_30_metaG | ecosystem: Environmental > Terrestrial > Soil > Wetlands > Peat | place... | reverse complement strand
GAAAGACGAGCGGGTGGGCGAATGGATCAACCGCATTGGCTGGGAGAGCTTTTATCGGCGCACCAATTTGCCGCTGTCCTTTAAAGTGGTGGATGGATTTGACGCGCGCTCGCTGGAGTATGCGAAGTCGAACGTCCGGTTCCAATGGTAACAACGAATTAATGGAGATTTATGGCTGTCATCGTATTAGCTGGAAAAGAGTTTGAAGTGGATGAGGACGGTTTCCTTCAGGACCCGACCTTGTGGAACGACGCCGTGGCGCAAGGATTGGCCGTCCAAGAGGGAATCACGACTCTGACGGAAGAGCATTGGAAAGTGGTGCGGTTTTTGCGGGAATATTACCTGAAGTTTGGCGTGGCGCCGATGATTCGGAAATTGACCAAGGAAACCGGCATGCCGCTCAAGCACATCTACGAATTATTCCCGACCGGACCGGCCAAGGGCGCCTGCAAGCTGGCCGGACTGCCCAAGCCAACCGGTTGCGTATGACATCATGGCTTGCGTACTCCCTGCTCTGCTCTATTTGGCCGCCGCTGTTTTCCTGATCGGAATGGCTTGGCGGACGCGGACATGGCTGCGAACGCCGGTTCCTTTGAAAATTGCGCTCACGCCAGCGCCGCAGAGTGTGGGGGGAGTCGCCGTGCGGTTGGCGGGAGAATTATTCGGGTTTCGCAGTCTATTGAAGGCGGACCCGTTTTTGTGGATTCCGGCCTGGCTGTTTCATGTGTCGCTGGTCTGCCTGTTCTTCGGACATCTCGGCGGGTTGGTCATTCCCAAATTAACGGAAGGCGTGCTGGGGCTTTCGGAAGATCAATTTGAACATGTGGCCCAAGTGGGCGGAAGCGTCATCGGCCTTCTGGCGATGTTATTCCTGCTGGTTCTATTACTCCGGCGACTGGCGTTGGAACGGCCACGATGGATATCCACGTTCAGCGATTATTTCGCCTTGGTTTTGTTGCTCCTGATTGTCATCACCGGCAATCAAATGAGGTTCACGAGCCACTTTGACCTCCTGCAATCGCGGCGTTTTGTGGCGGGCTGGCTGGGTTTGCATCCGGTGGCCGCGCCGCACGAACTGTGGTTCACGGCGCATATTCTTTTGATTAGCACGCTCCTGATTTACATTCCGTTCAGCAAGCTGGTGCATGCGGGCGGCGCAACGCTTTTAAGCCCGACCTTGAATCAGATGAACGATCCGCGCATCAGGCGGCACATCAATCCGTGGGACCCGACTCCTGCGGCAAAGCGGCCCACTCCCCCATGAAAATTCCGTCCCTTAATCCGGGCGCGTGCGCCGGTGTGCGGGCGCATCGGGCCAAAAAAGAATTACTCACGCCGCTGGGTTTGCCGGCGGAATTGCCGGCTGATTGGCGCGAAAAGGCGCTGCATAAATTTGAGGAACTGCTGGGACGCAGCCGGTCCCTGGCGCTTTACCTGGACATCTGCGTCCGGTGCGGCGGTTGCGCGGACAAGTGTCCGTTTTTCATGGGCACAGGCGATCCGAACAACATGCCGGTGGCGCGGGCGGACTTATTGCGGAAAGTGTATCGCCGCTACTTCACCACGGCGGGCAAACTGGCGGGGCGCCTGGCCGCCGCCGAGGAGCTTACGGAAAAGACGCTCAACGAATGGTACACCTATTTTTATCAATGCTCGGAATGCCGTCGTTGCGCGGTGTTTTGCCCGTTTGGCGTGGACACGGCCGAGTTGACCATGGCGGCGCGGGAGATCATGGCGTCGATCGGAGTTGCGCCCAAGTATGTGACCGAGGTGGTCAAAAAAGCGCATGAAATAGGCAATAATCTGGGCATTCCAGACGCCGCCTGGCGCGACAGTTGCCAGTTTCTCGAGGAAGAATTGAAGGAAGAAACCGGCGTGGACATAAAAATCCCCGTCAACCAGGAAGGCGCCGACGTGCTGCTGGTTCCGCCCTCGGCGGATTTGTTCGCCAACACGGACACGATGATGGGTTACGCCAAGTATTTTCACGCGGCCGGGATCAGTTGGACCACCAGCACCTACGCAAGCGAGGCGGGAAACTTTGGTTTGTTCCTCAACTACGAACACCTGCAAAAGGTGAACCGGCGGCTGGTGGATGCCGCCCGCCAACTTTGTGTCAAGCGATTGGTCATCGGGGAATGCGGCCATGCCTGGCGGGCCGCGCAAGCCTTCATGGACACCCTCAACGGCCCGCTTGATTTTCTGCAATCCCCCTGCCCGCAGCACATATGCGAATTGGCGGCCCGATCCATCCGCGAAGGGCGGCTCAAGCTGAACAAATCAGCCAATGACGGGATAACCGTCACCTATCACGATCCCTGCAACCTGGCGCGGGCTGGCGGCCTGACGGAGGAGCCGCGGGAAATTCTGCGCGCGGTGGTGAGCGACTTTCGCGAAATGGCCGCCGACACCATCCGCGAAAAGACGTATTGTTGCGGGGCGGGCGGAGGTTTGTTGACCGACGAATTGATGGAAGTGCGGATGAAGGGCGCCAAACCGCGAGCTGAAGCGTTTCGCGCCACCGGCGCCGGTTATCTGGTCACCCCCTGCGCGGTCTGCAAGGCGCAGTTTCCTGTGGTCTTCGAGCATTACGGGATCAAAGCCCAAGTCGTCGGCGTCATGGACCTGTTGGGGAAAGCCATCGTCATCTGAAAGCGATTTAACATGTATATCATCGTCATAGACCCGGAAAAGTGCAAAGCCTGCGCTGAGTGCGTGAAGATTTGCCCGAACGAAATTTACAAAGTCGAAGGGGACCACATTGTCGTGGGCAATTCCAGTGATTGCAGCGGATGCCAGAGCTGCATTTCGGTTTGCGAAAATGCGGCTATCACCATCACGGAAGTTTAACCCGCAGACATGAAAACCCTGCTAATCTTGGGCGCGGGCACCGGCGGAACAATCGTGGCCAATAAAATGGCGCGGCGGCTGGACCTGCGCGAATGGAAGATTGTGGTGGTGGACCGCGATCAACGGCATCTCTACCAGCCAGGCCTTTTGTTTCTGCCCTTCGGAATGTATCAACCGGCGGATATGATCAAGGAGCGGCGACGGTTGCTCTCCAGCCGCGTCGAGCTTGTCCTGGGTGAAATCGAGGCCATTGAGCCGGAAGCGAATCGCGTCAAGCTGGCCGGGCGCGGAGAAGCCATGGCGTATGACCAATTGGTGGTGGCGCTGGGCTGCGAGATTGCCCCGCAAGAAACGGCCGGGATGACGGATGGCGGCTGGCGCAAAAATATTTTCGACTTTTACACCATGGAAGGCTCGGTCGCCTTGCGCAGGTTTTTGCAGACCTGGCCGGGCGGACGCCTCGTTCTCAACGTCGCCGAAATGCCCATCAAATGCCCGGTGGCGCCGCTCGAATTCCTTTTTCTGGCTGATAGTTATTTTCACCGGCGCGGCATGCGGAACAAAGTCAGTCTGACCTACGTGACCCCGTTGACGGGAGCGTTTACCAAACCCAGAGCCGCCGTGGCTTTGGCCGGGTTGCTGGCCAAAAAAGGCATTGAGGTGGTGCCCGATTTCGCGATCAGCGATGTGGACAGTGGAAAAAACAAGATTCTGTCCTACGATAAAAAAGAGGTGGGCTACGACCTGCTGGTCACCATCCCGGTAAACAAAGGCGCGGACGTCATGGGCCGCTCCAACATGGGAGACGAACTGGATTACTTGGAAACGAACAAAGCCACATTACAATCGACGAAATGGCCCAACGTCTGGGGCATCGGCGACGCCACCAATGTGCCGACAGCGAAAGCCGGTTCAGTGGCACATTTTATGGCCGATGCGCTGGTGGAAAATCTGGCGCACCATATCCGGGGGGAAGCGTTGCCGGAGACATTTGACGGCCACGCCAATTGCTACATCGAATCGGGATTCAACCGGGCATTGCTCATTGATTACAGTTACACCACCCAACCCGTGACCGGCTCATTTCCGCTGCCGGTGATCGGTCCGTTTTCGCTGCTCAAGGAGTCGATGATCAACCATTGGGGCAAACTCGCCTTTCGGTGGATCTATTGGAACCTGCTTTTGCCGGGGCGTCTGCCCTTTCCCGCCAAATACAGCGCGCCACCTGGCATGGCCCGCGAAGCGGAACTGCACCACACACCCTGAGGTCCCGCGTTCAATACTCCCCAACTTGAATCGGTTTCTCGTTCTCAATGGCGCCCAGTCGCGCCCGCCAGGCCTCCAAGCTGGCCTGGCGCTGTTCGTCCGTGGCGCGAACCGGCGCATAGACAACGTTTGGCGCCAGCACGTCCCAGCCGGTAAAGCGCAACATCCCGCGCTGGATCGGCCGCAAAATGGCCTGGATGTCCCCGTTCCACGCCCCCTTCTGATAATGCTCTTCCGCCCCGCCGGTCGTCAGCGACAGCAAGGCGCGTTTCCCTTTGAACACCCCGTTTTCATAGAACCGTTCGCCGCCATATGTGCGGCCCATGGCAAAAACGCGGTCCACCCAGCCCTTCAGAATTCCCGGCAGTCCGAACCACCAGAGCGGAAACTGCCAGATCATCAGGTCGCAAGCCTCCAGTTTGGCCAGTTCCGCCTCCACCTCGGGCGCGAAGCCGCGGACTTCCGTGGCATGCATTTCCTCGATCTGTTGTTTGAAATACGCGGGATTCTTCACCGTGGTGAAATTGCGCCGGTCTGACACGGGATCAAACTTCATGGCGTAAAGGTCCGAAACGGCCACGGCATGGCCGGCGGCTTGCAAGGTTTCCTGCGCCGCACGGAACAATGCGCCGTTAAAACTGCGAGGCTCGGCATGGGCAAAAACGATGAAGACTTTCATGCCGCCGAGTATTTCAAACGCGGGCCTGCAATCAAGCCCCTCTTCGCGGAATCCGCTGGCCAATTATAAAAAAACCTGAAACAATGGTTGCAAGTTGCCGCATTTATAGTAAAAAATGAAAAGATTTGAAAAGATTGGATGCGACAGACGAAATGAGCGGCAATAACACGGACCTGCCAAGCCGAATTGGATTGCCCCCGAAACAAGGGCTTTACGACCCGCAGTTTGAACACGATTCCTGCGGAGTGGGGTTTGTTGTCAATATCAAGGGCAAAAAATCCCACAAGATCATCCGGGATGCCTTGACCGTTTTAATCAACCTGAACCATCGCGGGGCTTGCGGGTGCGAGGCCAACACAGGCGACGGGGCGGGGATTTTGATGCAAATGCCGCATGGTTTTTTCAAGGAAGTATTGCGCAAGGACAAGATCAATCTGCCTGGGCCGGGCGATTATGGGGTAGCCATGATCTTTCTGCCGCGCGACGCCAATGAGCGGCGAACGTGCGAGAAGATGTTCGAGAATATCGTGGTGGAAGAAGGACAGAAATTTCTCGGCTGGCGCAAAGTTCCGACCAACAACGCCACTCTGGGCCAGACCGCGCGCGCAAGCGAGCCTTGCGTGCAGCAAGCTTTCATCCGGCGCAACCCGAAATTGGGCGATGAAATGGCTTTCGAGCGCAAGCTCTACGTCATTCGCAGACGGGCCGAACGGGCCATCCGCTACGGCGGGATAACCGGCGGACATTGGTTTTACGTTTCCAGCATGTCCTGCCGCACCCTGGTTTACAAAGGCATGCTCCTGACCGAGCAGATGGACGAATTTTTCCCGGACCTGACGAATCCAGCCATGGAAAGCGCGCTGGCGCTGGTCCATTCCCGCTTTTCCACCAATACCTTTCCGAGTTGGGACCGCGCCCATCCCAATCGGTTTATCGCGCATAACGGGGAAATCAACACCTTGCGCGGCAACATCAACTGGATGCATGCCCGTCAGGCCATGTTCGAGAGTGATCTATTCGGCGACGACCTGAAAAAGTTGCTGCCGGTCATCAACCCCGATGGCAGCGACTCCGGCATGTTTGATAATTGCCTGGAAATGCTCGTTCTTTCCGGTCGTTCCCTGCCCCATGCCATCATGATGATGATTCCGGAACCGTGGGCCAACCACGCCACCATGAGCGACGAGAGAAAGGCGTTCTATGAATACCATAGCTGCCTGATGGAGCCGTGGGACGGCCCGGCTTCGATAGCCTTTACCGACGGCAAGATCATCGGCGCGATTTTGGATCGGAACGGATTGCGCCCCTCGCGCTACTACGTGACCAAGGACGACATGGTTGTCATGGCCTCGGAAGTGGGCGTGCTGGACATTCCTCCAGACCGGATTTTGGAGAAAGGGCGACTGCAACCGGGACGCATGTTTCTGGTGGACACGGCGGAGGGCCGCATCGTGGCGGACGAGGAAATCAAATTCAAGATTGCCAATGAACAGCCCTATCGCACTTGGCTGAAACGCCACCTGCTGAAATTATCCTCCCTGGCGGATGCGCCCTGCCCCGTGGAAGCGGTCGCTCCGCAAGTGCTGCAACGCCAGCAGGCGTTTGACTACACCTTTGAAGAACTTCGCATCATCATGACGCCGATGGCCCGTGATGGCGTTGAAGCCGTTGGCGCCATGGGAACCGACACCCCGCTGGCCGTCCTGTCCAACAGGCCGCAGTTGCTTTACAATTATTTCCAGCAACTTTTTGCCCAGGTCACCAATCCGCCCATTGATTGCATCCGTGAAGAACTGGTCACTTCGGCCACAACCACCATTGGTTCGGAGCGCAACTTGCTCAAGCCAAAACCGATGAGTTGCAACCTCATCGAATTGAAATCGCCGATTCTGACCAACGAAGAATTTGCCAAGCTGAAACATATCAACCAGGTCGGTTTCAAATCCGTCACCCTGCCGATACTTTTCAAGGCGGAAAACGGAGAAGCGGGATTAGCCAGGGCCATGGAAGATTTGTTTGGGCGGGCGACCAGCGCCGTTGAGGCGGGCGCGAATATCTTGATCCTGTCCGATCGTGGCGTGGATCCTGAAATGGCCCCAATCCCCGCCCTGCTCGCCGTGGCGGGATTGCATCATCATTTGATTCGCGAAGGCACCCGGACCCGGGTCGGGTTGGTTTTGGAATCGGGCGAACCGCGCGAGGTTCATCACTTCTCGTTGCTGATCGGTTATGGCGCGGGAGCGATCAATCCGTATCTCGCCTTTGAAACCCTGGACGACATGATTCAGCAGGGGTTGCTGGTCAATATCAACCATCACGACGCCTGCCACAATTTCGTCAAGGCCGCCGTCAAGGGAGTGGTCAAGGTCATTTCGAAAATGGGTATTTCGACCATTCAAAGCTACCGCGGCGCGCAAATTTTTGAAGCGGTGGGGTTGCATCCTTCGGTGGTTGAAAAATACTTTACAGGCACCGTCTCGCGTATCGGCGGGATCGGTTTGGACGTGATTGCGCAGGAAGCGCAAATGCGCCACGAACTGGCCTTTCCCAAACGCGCGGGGGGCAACGGGCACGTCCTGGATACCGGCGGCCAATACCAGTGGCGGGCCGATGGCGAGGCGCATTTGTTCAACCCGCAAACCATCCACAAGCTGCAACAAGCCTGCCGCACTGCGGATTACAAGATTTTTAAGGACTATTCCAAGCTGATCAACGACCAATCGAAAAAAGCCTGCACCTTGCGGGGATTGCTTGAGATCAAGCCCGGCACGCAGCCGATTCCCATTGACGAAGTGGAACCGGTTGAATCGCTGCTCAAGCGATTCAAGACCGGCGCAATGTCCTACGGTTCCATCAGCAAGGAAGCGCACGAAACGCTGGCCATCGCCATGAACCGCATTGGCGGCAAAAGCAACACCGGCGAAGGCGGCGAGGACCCTGCCCGCCACATCCCTGAACCCAACGGGGATTCCAAAAACAGCGCGATCAAGCAGGTGGCCTCCGCGCGTTTCGGCGTCACAAGCGTTTATTTGGTAAGCGCCAAAGAATTGCAGATTAAGATGGCGCAAGGCGCCAAACCCGGAGAAGGCGGCCAGTTGCCGGGCGGGAAGGTTTATCCGTGGATCGCAAAAGTCCGGTATGCCACACCGGGTGTCGGTTTGATTTCACCGCCGCCGCACCATGATATTTATTCCATCGAGGATTTGGCGGAACTTATTCACGACTTAAAAAACGCCAATCAGCGCGCGCGCATCAGTGTCAAGCTGGTGGCGGAAGTCGGAGTCGGCACCATTGCCGCCGGCGTGGCCAAGGCTCACGCGGACGTGGTGTTGATCAGCGGATATGATGGCGGCACGGGTGCTTCGCCGCAAACGAGCATCAAGCACGCCGGTATTCCATGGGAACTCGGTCTGGCTGAAACCCACCAAACCTTGGTGCTGAATAATCTGCGCAGCCGCATCGCGGTGGAAACCGACGGCCAGTTGAAAACCGGCCGGGATGTGGTGATAGCCGCGTTGCTCGGCGCGGAGGAGTTTGGCTTTGCCACCGCCCCGCTCGTCACGCTGGGTTGCATCATGATGCGCGCCTGCCATCTCAACACCTGCCCGGTCGGCGTGGCCACGCAGAATCCGGAGTTGCGCAAGAAATTTACCGGCGATCCCGCCCATGTGATCAACTTCATGCGCTATATTGCCCAGGAAGTGCGTGAGATCATGGCGCAATTGGGCATGCATACCCTGCTGGAAATGGTGGGACGCGCCGACCTGCTCGAGCCCAAGGAAGCGATTGAACATTGGAAATCGCGCGGGCTGGATTTCACCAACATACTTTACCAACCCCAGGTTTCGGACGAGATCGGGCGTTATTGCCAGATCAAGCAGGATCACGGATTGGAAAAGGCGATGGACAACACGCAACTGCTCGCACTTTGCGAGCCGGCCCTGGAACGGAAGGAAAAGGTGTCCGCGACCGTCAATATCAAAAACGTCAACCGCGTCGCCGGCACCATCGTCGGCAGCGAAATCACACGGCGTTATGGAGCGGCCGGGTTGCCTGAAGACACGATCAAGATTCATTTCAAAGGCTCGGCCGGACAGAGTTTTGGCGCATTCATACCGCAGGGCATGACATGGATACTGGAAGGCGACGCCAACGACTACGCGGGCAAAGGGCTTTCGGGGGGCAAAATGATTCTTTACCCGTCGGAAGGCTCCACCTTTGTGGCGGCGGAAAATATCATCGCGGGCAACGTGGCGCTCTATGGCGCGACGTCCGGGGAAGCTTATTTCAGCGGCGTGGCCGGCGAGCGTTTTTGCGTTCGCAACAGCGGAGCCACAGCGGTGGTTGAGGCGGTGGGCGACCACGGTTGCGAATACATGACAGGAGGGCGCGTCGTGATACTTGGCCCGACGGGGCGCAATTTTGCGGCCGGCATGTCGGGCGGCACGGCCTACGTGCTGGACCTGGCGGGGGATTTTCATATTCGGTGCAACCAAAAAATGGTGGAGCTGGAAAAATTGGAAGCGGCGGAGGAAATCGAGGAAGTCCGCCAGATGATTCAACGCCACGCCCATTACACCAAGAGCCAAAAAGCCTTGAAAATCCTTGGGCATTGGGAGGAAATGGCCCCCAAATTTGTCAAGGTGATGCCGGTGGACTACAAACGCATGCTGGCGTCAATCAAACGGGTTGAACAAGCCGGACTGAGCGGCGAGGAAGCCATCATGGCCGCCTTCAAGGACAACGCCAAAGACGTGGCGCGCGTGGGCGGCGGCTAATTTCACAGACCAAAACAATTCATCAAGAAAAATGGGAAAACCTACAGGCTTCATGGAATATTTGCGGGAGCTGCCGCTGAACCGTCCGGCGCTTGAGCGCATTCGCGACTGGAATGAGTTTCATCTTCATATGGATGAGGACAAGCTCCGCCGGCAAGGCGCGCGTTGCATGGATTGCGGCACTCCGTTTTGTCACAGCGGCATCCTGGTCAGCGGCATGGCGTCGGGCTGCCCGATTAATAATTTAATTCCGGAATGGAACGATTTGGTTTATCGCGGCCTCTGGCACGAAGCGTTGGACCGCCTGCACAAAACCAATAATTTTCCCGATTTCACCGGCCGCGTTTGTCCCGCCCCCTGCGAAGGCTCCTGCGTTCTGGGAATCAATGAGCCGCCTGTCACCATCAAGAATATCGAGTGCTCCATTGCTGACAAAGGTTGGGACGAGGGTTGGATACAGCCCGAAGCGCCCGCCAGCCGCACCGGCAAAAAAGTGGCGGTGGTCGGATCGGGACCCGCCGGCCTCTGTTGCGCCGCGCAACTGAATCGCGCGGGACATCTGGTCACCTTGTTCGAGCGCGCCGACCGTTTCGGCGGCCTTCTTATGTATGGCATCCCCAACATGAAGTTGGACAAAAAGATCGTGCAACGGCGCATTGACCAAATGGCCCGGGAAGGCGTCCACTTCGTCGCCAACACGGAAGTCGGGAGAGATTATCCGGCAGAGAATTTGATGCGGGAATTTGACGCCGTCGTGCTCTGCACCGGCGCCACCAAAGCGCGCGATTTGCCGATTGAGGGCCGCCAACTGAAAAACATTCATTTCGCGATAGAGTTTTTGCGACACAACACCGAGGCGGTTTTGAGCGGCCACCATGGCGGCACCTCCTCCATCTCCGCCAAAAACAAGGACGTGATTGTTATTGGCGGGGGCGACACCGGCACGGATTGCGTCGGGACCTCGATACGCCAGGGTTGCAAAAGTCTGGTCCAATTGGAAATCCTCCCCCGCCCTCCCCTCGCCCGGGCCAAAGAAAATCCATGGCCGGAATGGCCCAAGGTTTACAGCATGGATTACGGGCAGGAAGAAGCGGCGGCAAAATTTGGCGGAGACCCGCGTCACTATTTGACCACCGCCTCAAAATTCAGCGGCGATGACGAAGGCGTCAAAGAAGTTCACATGGTTGAAGTTGAATGGAAACGCGATAAGAACGGCCGGTTCACCGCCTCCGAAGTGCCTGGCACGAAAAAGGTGCGCCCGGCGCAATTGGTTCTTCTGGCCATGGGCTTTCTGGGGCCTGAACAGCAATTGCTTGAGCAACTGGCCGTCGAACGGGATGCCCGCTCCAACGTCAAAGCCGAACACGGGAAATACACCACCAACATCCGGGGTGTTTTCGCGGCCGGTGACGCGCGCCGGGGCCAGAGCCTGGTTGTATGGGCCTTCAATGAGGGCCGCGGCGTCGCACGCGAATGCGATCGTTTTCTGATGGGATCGACCAATCTGCCTTAAACCAATCGCACTAATGAACCGAAACCGCCCGCGCTACCTTGCCTTGTGTCTTTTGGCGGCCCTGACCGCCGCCTTCACCCCCGCCGCGGAAGAACAACTGCCGCCCCTGACCCAAGCGCACGCCCATAACGATTACGAGCATCGCCGTCCGCTTTTTGACGCGCTCGATCACGGGTTTGCCAGCGTTGAAGCGGATATTCATCTGGTCAACGGCCAACTTCTGGTCGCGCATGACCTGGACAAAGTCAAACCCGAGCGGACGCTCCAGTCCCTTTACCTTGACCCCTTGCGCGCGCGCGCCAAAAGGTTTGGCGGACGGATTTATCCCAATGGCGATCCGACGTTTTACCTTCTGATTGACACCAAAACCGATCCCATCGCCACCTACGCTGTTTTACGCAACGTCCTGAATGATTATTCCGACCTGCTCACCCGGTTTGACGGCGCCAAGATTGACACCAAAGCCGTTACAGTTGTCTTGACAGGAAATCGCCCGCGCACCGTTTTGCCCGGCGAAAAAGTCCGGCTGGCCGGGTTGGATGGACAAATGCCCGATTTGTTGGAACACAACCCGAACGGCGTTTTCCTTTGGATGAGCGAAAACTGGAAAAATTATTTCAACTGGAACGGACATGATTCGTTCCCGGACGACCAAAAAGCGCGGTTGCTGGACATGGTTGCCAAAGCCCACGAACGCCACATGAAGGTTCGTTTTTGGAATGCGCCGCAGTCGGTGGCTTTCTGGAGAGAACTGCGCGCCGACGGAGTCGATCTGCTGAACGCCGATGATTTGGCCGGCCTGGAAAAATTCCTGCGCGCGAAACCGGTTTCCAAAAAATAGCCGGCGCGGCGTTTTTTGGAGTATTCATTTCAACAACCCTTTGTTACCTTGCCGGGCTGATGTGGGCCAAATTTTCAGTGTTGCTGTTTTGTCTTTGCGCAATGGGTGCGTTCGCCGCCACGAATGAATCGCCGTCCATCGTCTTTGTCACCGGCGATCATGAATATGGTTCCGAACGGACCATGCCGCTGCTTGCCGCCGCCCTTCAAACCAATTTTGGATTCCACACCACAGTGCTTTACGCAACCGAACCGGATGGACGGCGCAACGAAACCTACGAAAAAAATATTCCCGGATTGCAGGCTTTGAAGACGGCTGATCTGGCCGTCTTCTTTTTACGCTGGCGGCAATTGCCCAAGGAACAATTGGACTTCATCCAAGCTTATCTGGATTCAGGCAAACCGCTGATCGGATTTCGCACAACCTCCCATTCCTTCAAGTATGACGCGGGTAGTCCGCTGGCGCGCTGGAATGAGTTTGGCAAATTTGCCTTTGGCACCCCGCCGGGTTGGGGCGCCGCCGGCCACACCCATTTTGGGCATGACTCCAGCACGGATGTTTCCTTCGCGCCGGGCGCGATCGATAATCCGATTTTGCGCGGGGTGGCTCCGCACTTCCATGTCCGGTCGTGGCTCTACCGGGTTTTGCCCCAATATCCGCCCAAAGATGCCGTCTGGTTGCTGATGGGCAGCGCGGTTGATCCCGACAAACCCGCCGAACCGAATCCCATTGCCTTGACCTGGCAAACAAAGCAGGGCGCGCGCGCCTTTTACACTTCGATGGGTCATCCCGAGGATTTTCAGTCGGAACCGTTTCAGCGCCTGGTTGTCAATGCGATTTTCTGGGCCTTGAACCGGCCGCCGCCGGAGAATTGGCCTGGCAAACTGGCCATTGACGTTTCTTACCAAAAGCCCAAACCCAGTTCCAAATAATTTCTCCGCCCCATGAAAATTGGCATCGGTTCGGACCACGCAGGGTTCGACTACAAAGAGCAGATCAAAAGGTTTTTGGCCCGAACGGGCCATGAAGTGCAGGATTTTGGCACGGACAGCAACCAGCCGGTTGACTACCCGGTCTATATCCGACCGGTGGCGGAAGCGGTGGCCGGCGGGATGATGGAACGGGGCGTTGTTTTAGGCGGATCCGGCAATGGCGAGGCCATCGTCGCCAACCGGGTCAAGGGCGTCCGTTGCGCGCTGTGCTGGAATGTGGAAAGCGCCCGGCTTGGGCGCCAGCACAACAATGCCAACATCATCTCCCTCGGCCAGCGCATGATGTCGCTCGAACTCGCCCTTGAAATCGTGAAGACATGGCTTGAGACGCCGTTCGAGGGCGGACGGCACGAACGGCGTATCCGCGAGATCGACGCGATGTGATCAAGCGGGCCGGCGTCCGCGTGGTTTTCGTTCTGACTGGAGGACGGGAGAAACCGCCGGTGACGGCAACGACAGATAATCCCGCGCATTCCCGTAGCAAATATTGCGAATCATCGTTCCCGACAACATATCGTCGTCCGGCAAATCGCCCTGTTCAATTTGGCATCCGATCAGGTTGCACAATACGCGGCGGAAATATTCATGACGCGGATAAGACATGAAAGAGCGGGAATCCGTGACCATGCCGACGAAGCGGGAAAGCAGGCCGAGATTTGACAATGCGTTCAACTGCCATTCCATGCCCTCCCTTTGATCCAGAAACCACCAGCCGGTGCCGAACTGAATCTTGCCCGGCGTCCTGCCATCCTGGAAGCTGCCGGCGATCGAGGCGATCATGTAGTTGTCAGCCGGGTTGTGGTTGTAAAGAATCGTTTTGGGCAAGGCTCCCTCGCGCTCCAACAGGTCAAGATAACCGGCCAGGGCCTGCGCCTGGGGAAAATCGCCGATGGCGTCAAAGCCGGTATCCGGTCCGAGCCGGCTCAGGCTGCGGGAATTGACGTTGCGCAGCGGGCCGAGATGCAACTGTTTCACCCAACCCTTCTCCGCGTCCAACCGGCCGAAGAACAACATCAGAAACGCGCCGAATTGCGCCTGCTCTTCCGGTGAAGCCGCCTGGCCGCGGCGCGCCTTGTCAAAAATCCCCGCCGCCTCCCGGTCGGCGCAAGGCGCGGCCAGGCACGCGGAAAGCCCGTGATCGGACAACCGGCAGCCGTGCGCGTGAAAGAAATCATGACGGCGGCGCAAGGCGTTGAGGAAGGCCGGCAAATTGCCGATGGATTCGTCGGCGGATTCCTCCAACCGCCGTACCCAGGCGTTGAAGGCGGCGGGTTGACCCACGGCGAGCGCTTTGTCAGGGCGGAAGGCTGGAAACACCTGGGTGGCAAACCCGTCCGCCGCGATTTTTTGGTGATACTTCAGATCGTCCACCGGGTCGTCGGTGGTGCAGAGGGCCTTCACGTTGAACTTTTTCAGGATGCCGCGCACGCTGAAGGCGAGGTCGGCCAGGCATTCATTGGCCCGCTTCCAAATGCGCTCCGCGCTCGCTTCGTTGAGCAGTTCGTTGATGCCGAAATACCGCGCCAATTCCAAATGAGTCCAATGATAAAGCGGATTGCACAGCGTCTGCGGAACGGTCGCCGCCCAGGCGCGAAACTTGTCAAAAGGCGCGGCGTCGCCGGTGCAAAAGGATTCCGCCACGCCGTTGGCCCGCATGGCGCGCCATTTGTAATGGTCCCCCTCCAGCCAGATTTCATGCAAATTTTTAAATTGGCGGTCTTCCGCGATGTCGCGCGGCGAAAGATGGCAATGATAATCGAAGATCGGTTCCGGCTCGGCAAACTGACGGTAAAGCCGCCGACTGGCCGGGGTGTGCAACAAGAATTTGTCTTGAATGAATTTCATAATGGCGGTCCCTGCTTGGGAACACGTTACAAAGGACATAAGGTAACCCGCCGATTTGTTTGACGGCAAGGCGCAACTTTGCCGGCATGGCGGGCGTTTTTATTTGTCGCGGACCGTTTTGGCTTGTGCGCCGCCGTGCGGGTCGTTACCTCTTATTTTATAATGAAATTGCATCTTGGCTCTCGATGGACCTTCTGGCTGGCTTCTTTTCTAATTTTGTCAGGATGGCAGGCGGGGCGCGCCACGGATTCCAACGCCGTTCCACGTGAACGGTTGTTGATGGATTATGGTTGGAAATTCCATTTGGGGGATGATTGGGGGTTGGGTGAAAGATTGGACAAGGCGGGGGTGAGCACCGGGCCGGCTTCCTGTGGCTTTGACGCCGCGCACTGGCGCGAAGTCAACCTGCCCCACGATTGGGCGATTGAATTGCCTTTTGATTCCAAAGCCGACACGAGCCACGGTTACAAACCGGTCGGCCCCGGCTATTACACAAACAGCATTGGTTGGTATCGCCGCACCTTCGATCTGCCGAAATCAGACAAAGGCCGCCGGCTCTGGCTCCAGTTCGACGGGGTTTACCGGGATTGCCGTGTCTTTTTTAACGGGTATCGGATTGGCCGTCACGAAAGCGGTTACAGCAGTTTCCAATATGACATCACGGACCTGGCCAATTGCGGCGGGAAAAACACTCTGGCCGTTCGCGTCGATGCCTCGGAGTTTGAAGGGTGGTTTTATGAGGGGGCCGGAATTTATCGTCATGTCTGGCTGCTCAAGAGCAGTCCGCTCTTCGCTTCGCCGGAGGGACAGTTTGTTTACAGCACTTTCCCCAAAAATATTCCAAACGGCCCGGCCACCATCCATCTTGAGACCCTGCTCAAAAACGGGCAACCCCATGCCGCCAACGCGGTGGTTGATTGGGAAATTCTGGATCCGCAAGGCAAGACCGTGGCCCGGGCCAGGGAAACCACCACAGTGAAACCTTGGGGGGTCAGGACGGTCGCGCAAAAAACGACCGTGCATCGCCCCGCGCTCTGGTCTCCGGAATCCGTCAATCTTTATAAACTTGTTACCACCATTTCCTCCGGGCATCAGGTGACGGATCGGCTGGAAACGGAATTCGGGATACGCACTGTCGCTTTTGACGCCAACCAGGGTTTTCTTTTAAACGGACGTCCTTACACCATCAAAGGCACCTGCAACCACCAGGATCATGCCGGCGTGGGCGCGGCCATACCCGATGCCTTGCAATATTTTCGCGCGCAACGATTGAAAGACATGGGCGGCAATGCCGTGCGCACTTCGCATAACGCCCCAACCCCAGAATGGTTGGAAGCCTGCGATCACGTCGGCTTGCTGGTCATGGATGAAAACCGGTTGCTCGGCAGCGATGCCGCAAACCTGATATTGCTCAACGAGCAAATCCGGCGTGACCGCAATCATCCCAGCGTGTTTATCTGGTCGCTTTTCAATGAGGAACCCAGGCAAACCACTCCCGCCGCCGCCCGTTGCGCCGAAACCATGCAGAATCTGGTTCATTTGCTGGACCCGACCCGGCCATGCACGGCCGCCGCCAACGAAGGCGATGTGTTTGAAGGCGTCAACAGCGTGCTGGATGTTCGCGGGTGGAATTATCACATCAACGGGGTGGACAGCTATCACGCAAAACATCCCACCCAACTCAATATTGGCACCGAACAAGCCAGCACGCTGTGTACTCGCGGCATTTATACCAACGACAAACCGCGCGGCTATGTGAGCGCGCTGGACGTGAATGCGCCTCACTGGGGCAACACGGCCGAAGCGTGGTGGACCGTCTATGCGACGCGGCCATGGCTTTCGGGCGGATTTGTCTGGACCGGGTTGGATTACCGGGGCGAGCCGACGCCTTATAAATGGCCTTGTATCAGTTCCCATTTCGGGATCATGGACACCTGCGGTTTTGCCAAGGACAACTTCTACTATTATCAAGCATGGTGGAGCGACCGCCCTGTCCTGCATCTTGCCCCCCACTGGACCTGGCCGGGCCGGGAAGAGCAGGATATTGACGTGCAATGTTTCAGCAATTGCGAAGAAGTCGAACTGCTGCTCAACGGACAAAGCCTCGGACGCCAGCCCATGCCGAAAAACTCTCATTTGCAATGGCGCGTGAAATATTCCCCCGGCACTCTGCTGGCCCGCGGCTTTAAAAAAGGCCAGGTCGTCACGGAGGAAAAAATGGAGACCACCGGCGCGCCCGCCGCCATCAAACTCACGCCTGACCGCGTTTCCATTCATGCCGGCGACGAGGACTTGTCCATCATCACGGTTGCGATTCTGGACGAGAAGGGCCGCGTGGTGCCCACAGCGGGCAACGAAATTGGCTTCGACCTGACGGGGCCGGGCCGAATTCTGGGCGTGGGCAACGGCGACCCCAGTTGTCACGAACCGGATGTTTATCTTCCCGCAACCGGCCTTGAAGCCGCGCCTGTGCAATGGAAGCGGAGCGCTTTTAACGGTCTGGTCCAAGTCATCGTGCAAGCCGGACGGGAAGCAGGGGTGCTTCATTTGACAGCACATGCCCCCGGACTGGCGGACGCCTCCGTCGATATTTCCGCCATCGCCGCCGAAGGCGTCGTCCTGCAACCATGATAAAAAAACTCAAACAGCAGGTTTGCGAAGCCAATCGCGCCTTGGCGCGCGAAGGGTTGGTCGTTCAAACCTGGGGCAATGTCAGCGGAGTGGATCGTGGGCGCGGTCTGATGGTCATCAAGCCCTCGGGCGTTCCGTATGAAAGCCTGGAAGCCAGCCAGCTTGTTGTCATTTCGTTGCAGACAGGCCGGGTGGTCGAGGGACGTCTTCGTCCCAGCTCGGACACGCCCACCCATCTGGCGCTCTATCGCGCGTTCAAGGAAATTGGCGGAGTCGCGCATACCCACAGTCTTTACGCGACAGCTTGGGCGCAGGCGCGGCGGAACATTCCAGCGCTGGGCACAACCCACGCCGATTATTGGCACGGCCAGGTTCCCTGCACCCGGCCGTTGCGAAAAGCGGAGATGCGGAAGGACTATGAGGTCAACACCGGCCGCGTGATTGTCGAATGTTTCAAAAAACTGTCTCCGCTGAAAATCCCGGCGGCGCTGGTCGCCGGCCATGGTCCGTTCACATGGGGGAAAAATGCCGCGGACGCCGTTGGCAACGCGGTTGTTCTGGAATTTGTCGCGCGGCTGGCCTCGGAAACCCTGCGTCTCAATCCCAAGGCGCAATCCATTCCGGACGCTCTATTGGACGTCCATTTCCAGCGCAAACATGGTCCAAACTCGTATTACGGTCAGCCGGTTTCCCATTGATTTTTATGCTCATTATTCATGTTAATGTTTCCGTCAAACCTGAATGCGTGGCTGCCTTTAAGGAGGCAACCATCGCCAACGCCAGGGAAAGTCTGAAGGAGCCGGGCGTGGCCCGGTTCGATCTGGGGCAGCAGGCGGACGATCCCACCCGTTTCATCATTGTCGAAGCCTATCGCACCGCCGACGCCCCCGCGCAACACAAGGAGACGCATCACTATCAAGTCTGGCGGGATGCGGTCGCGCCCATGATGGCCGGGCCCCGCGTGAGTATCAAATATAGGAACATCCATCCTGTGGATGATAATTATTAACCGGAATCCTGTTATGCGCTTTGAATTTGCCACGGCCAGCCGAATTATTTTTGGGGCGGGCGCCATTGCCCAAGCCGGTTTGCTGGCCAAAGAACTCGGTCATAGCGCGCTGGTGGTGACCGGACGCGAACCGGCCCGCGCCATCCGGTTGCTGAATATTCTGGGCGGAGCGCCCGTGCGCGCCGTTCTTTTTCCGGTCAGCGGCGAACCCGATCTGGACGTGATCCGGCGCGGAGTGGCGCTGGCCAAAAGCGAGCGGTGCGATCTGGTCATTGGTTTTGGCGGCGGCTCCGTGTTGGACACCGGCAAGGCGATTGCCGCCATGCTCACCAATACCGGCGATGTTCTGGACTATTTGGAAATCATCGGAGGCGGCAAAACGCTGTCGCAATCCCCTGCCCCTTTTTTGGCCATCCCGACCACGGCCGGGACTGGTTCCGAGGTCACGCGCAACGCCGTCCTGGGATCGCCGGAACACAAAGTCAAAGTCAGTCTGCGCAGTCCGTTAATGCTGGCAAAAATAGCGCTGGTGGACCCGGAATTGACTTGGGACCTTCCGCCCGCCATCACCGCCCGCACCGGCCTCGACGCGCTCACCCAGCTTATTGAACCCTACACAAGCACCCGGGCCAATCCCATGACCGACGGGTTCTGCGTCGAAGGAATCAAGCGCGCCGCGCGATCATTGCGGGCCGCCTTTGACGATGGCCGCAATGCCGCCGCCCGCGAAGACATGGCCCAAGCCAGTCTGCTGGGAGGATTGGCGCTGGCCAATGCCGGACTGGGAGCGGTGCATGGATTTGCCGGAATCATCGGCGGAACTTGTGGCGCTCCGCATGGAGCCATCTGCGCCATTCTCCTGCCCCATGTGATGGCGGCGAATATAAGCGCGCTACGCTCAAGCGCCCCGACCAACCCGGCTCTTCCGCGCTACACGGAAATCGCCTGTCTGTTGACCGGCAACAACAAGGCCACGGCTGACGAAGGCGTCGAATGGGTGGCGCGGCTGGTGGGCGATTTAAAGATTCCAAAACTCGGCGCGTATGGGTTGACCTCCGGGCAAATTGCCGGCGTGGTGCAAAAATCGCAAAACGCGAGCAGCATGAAGGCAAATCCCATACCCCTGAAAACCGAAACGCTATCCGCCATTCTGGAAGCAGTCATCTGATTTCTTCTCTTAATCCTGCTCCTGATCTTCCCCGGGAAAGACGGTTGAAGAAAAAGGATCAGGATTGAAATTGGGGTCAGCTTGATTTTCTTGGACGGGGAAGCTGGTTGAAGGCATCTTCAACGGGTTGCAGTTTGTCCCATGGCCGAAAATGACAATGAGTTGCCGGTGACGATTCCGGAGAAGTTGCGCCGCCAATTTGCCGGGGCGCAGCGCCGTTTGTGGCGGGTCGAGACCACCATCGCGTTAAGTGTGATGACCGCCGGTCTGGTCCTTTCCCTGCTGGCGCTTTTTGTTTCGGATCGGCTCTGGAACACGCCTCCGGGATGGCGCATCGCGTTCCTGGCCGCCGGACTTTTTTCTGTTTTGGCCGCATCTTGGTTTTGGGCGCAACGCTGGCTCTGGCGTCGGCGGAGCTTGGAAGATTTGGCCAGACTCATCCAAAAAAAACATCGATTGCTTGGGGATCGTCTTCTGGGCATTGTTGAACTTTCGCACGAACAATGTCACCTGGCCAATTTCTCCCCCGCCCTCTACCATGCCGCCATTCAGCAAGTGGCCGGCGAAGCGGAAAAATACGATTTTCGGCAGAGCGTCAACATCCGGCCCGCTGAAAAATTTGCGGGCGGCGCGGGCATCATCCTGATTGGCTGGCTGGGAATCTGCCTCCTGTTTCCGCAGGCCGGTTGGAATTCATTCATTCGCTGGCTGGCGCCTGCCAACGACATTCCGCGTTACACGCTGGTAAGCTTGGACGGGGTGCCGCAAAAAATGGTTGTGGCCCACGGGGAGCCATTCGTGGTTTCAGGCCATGTTCAATACCGTTCCTTCTGGAAACCGGGCCGCGTGGCAGGCCGGTTGCCGACACTGCCCAAAATTGAAGGGGCGGTGAACGCCGGACAATTTCATCTGCTAATTCCCGGTCAGGTGGAAAACGGACTGCTCCACCTCCGCGTTGGCGATGCCGCTGCGGAAATCAAAGTGACCCCGGTGTACCGGCCCGCCCTGCGCGAGTTGACCGCGCAAATCCAATTGCCGGCTTATCTGCAATATCCAGATCAAACGCAATTGGTGCAAAGCGGCTCGTTGCTCGTTCTGGAAGGGAGCAAAGTTGCTTTCCTTGGCAAAACCAGCCGTCCCCTGGCCTCCGCGCAAATGCGACCGTCTGCTGGAGACGCAACGGCGCTCAAAATTGAAATGGGAAATTTTCACAGCACTCCCGCGCCTTTGGACGGAATGGGCGAATACGTTTTCAACTGGCAGGACGACATCGGCCTTTCCAACGCCGCCCCTCTGCGCATTTCTGTCGCGACGCAAAAAGACGCCCCGCCCATCCCTGACCTGCCCGGCTTGCCGCACACCACCGCCATGCTTGACTCGGACGTCCTTCATATCCAGGCCGAGGCCGTCGATGACTTCGGGGTGCGCGATCTGGGATTGACCTGGGAAACGGAGTCCGACACGCCCTTAACCGAAGGCATCACCAGCGAAATAAAAACAATGACCGCCTCGCCCCGGGTGAAGAAAATACAAAAGGTTTTCCTGTGGAGTCCGCGTTCGTTTCACATTCCAGCCGATTCTACGGTTGAGCTTCAGGGATACGCACGCGATTACTTTCCGGAACGGGAGCGCGCGCGGACTTCCGTTTACCACATCCGCATATTGAGCCGTGAGGAACATGCCGAACTCGTGCGCGAACAACTCGACGCGATCATGGCGCGGATTGAAGAAGTGACGTGCCTTCAGGAAAAAGTCGCGTCCAACCTGCACGACACGCAGGACAACCCCAAGCTTTCCGACACGCAAAAAAACGCCCGTATCGGTCAAAGCAAATCAGACCAGTTGGAGAATTCCTCGCATCTGGACCAATTAAGCCAGCAGGCGGAATCGGCCATCCAGGAAGCCATGAAGAATCCCGTCTTTCCCGGCGAAAACATCCGGCAATGGAGCCAGACCGCGCAACAATGGCAGAAATTGGCCAAACAAAAAATGCCGCAAGCCGCCTCCGCCATGCAGGCCGCACAGGAGAACCCGGCCTCGCGCCAGAAACAAACGGCCGAAGCTGCCCGGCAGGCGGATGATATTTTGCGCGAACTGGAAAAGATGCAGGACAAAGCCAGCCGGCAGATGGACGATCTGCAAGCTTTGACCCTGGCGCAACGCCTGCGCAAAATTGGCACGGAAGAAAAAGAAATCAGCGGCCAACTGCTCAAGTCCGCCTCGGACCTCATCGGCTTGCCGCCGTCTGATTTGCCCGAGCCGCTCAAACATTTTGAACACGCCCTCACTTCCGATCAGGGTCGCGTGCAAAAGGAATCTGATGCCTTGCAGGGGGAAATCAGCCGCTTTTTCGAGCGCACCCAAAAAACAAACTACGGCGCCGTCAGCCAGGAAATGAAAAATTCGCGCACCACCGACGAATTGGAACGGCTGGGTGGAATGATCGGCGACAATATTGTCATGGAAGCGTCCGGCGATCTCAGCCTGTGGTCGGACCGTTTCCAAAAATGGGGCGATGCGCTCGAGCCTCCGGAAGAAAATTCCAGCGGCGGCAGTTCGGGGCAGAAAGGCAAATCGCAGCAGAAGGACCTCACTAAACAGCTCATTGCCTTGTTGCGTTTGCGGGAAAGCGAAATGAATCTGCGCGACCAGACTTCGGTTCTCGACCAGCAAAAAGGCGAGCCGGCTTCGTTCAAGGAACGGGCCGCCTCCCTTTCTGAGACGCAGAAGAAACTGGGCGGCCAACTGGACCGGATACATCAGGACACTGGCCTGGCCGCCTTGGACCCGGCCTTTGCCCAAGGCGAGGCGGCAATGAACGAAACCGCAACCGTTCTGCAAAGACCCGAAACCGGCCCGCCAGCCGATGACGCCGAAGGCAAGACTGTCGATGCCCTGTCCGACCTGGTGAATTTAATCAACGAACAAGCCCGGCACGGCAAACCGCAGCCGTCCCCGGACGGCAAACCAGACAGCGCGGAGGAAATGGCCTTTCTCACGCGCATGATGCAAAATCCCGCCGACACCAAAGCGATGGCCCTCCAGCCCGCTTCGGGTTTGAACAGCGCCGGAGGCAGGGCCGCCGGCGCCGGCCAGACCGTAACTGGAAAGGCAGCCGGCAAAAACACCGATGCGCGCCAGGTTAACAAGGCGTCAGGAGTGATTGAAAATTCGCCGGCGGAATTTCGCGACGCGCTGGATAATTATTTTCATGGAATCGAAGACAATAAAAATTAAGACGCGCCAATTGGTCTGGCTGTTCCTGGTCATCGCTTGCGCTCCCCTTCCGGCTCGCGCCCAGCAGGTATACACCGGTTCCGCCAGCCTGGTGGCCGGGACGGTTGATCGCATGTACACAAAAGGCATGCAATTTCTTGTCCGCACCCAATTGCCGCGAGGCAACTGGCCGGACGAACCGCGCGACGGCGCGCCGGCTGTCACCGCCCTCGCCGTCATCAGCCTTTTGGCCCATGGCGACGACCCGAATTATGGACCTTACAGCGCCACGATCCATCGCGGCCTGGATTTTATTTTGAAGTCGATGGATGCGGAATCCGGCTACATTGGCCCCTCAATGTATAACCACGGATTTGCCACCCTGGCATTGGCGGAATCGTACGGCGCGGTGGAGGATCCGCGACTCGGTCCCGCCTTGCAAAAAGCGGTTCGCGTCATCGTCAATGCCCAAAAAGCAAACAACTCCCATGCCTGGCGTTACTCGCCACAATCGCAGGATGCGGACACCACCGTCAGCGGCGCGCAAATGGTTGCATTGCTGGCCGCCCGCAACGCCGGCATGGCCGTGCCGGAAGAAACAATCCAGAACGGCATCAAATTCTTCCAGTCCTGTCAGACTCCCGACGGCGGCATCGGCTACATTTCACCCACCGCGCCGAATGCCACCCGCACCGCCATCGCCTGCGTCGTGCTGGCCCTGGCCAAGGAAAAAAATTTGCCGGCCTTTAAAAATGCTTTTACTTATCTGCAAGGAACCCCTCCGGATGGGTCTTTCCCGCAATACTATCTCTATTATGCAGCCCAAGCTTATTTTCACGGCTCGCCCGAATTGTGGCAAAAGTGGAATCAGTCAAACATCGTCACCCTGCGCGCAAGCCAGACCCCGGACGGAAATTGGGAAGGCCAATTTGGCGCCACTTTCGCCACCTCCGGGTCGCTTTTGTCGCTGGCTTTGAATTATCGTTACCTGCCGATTTATGAAAGGTAATTGGAATCACACCGCAACGCTGGTCCTTTTGGCCGCCCTGGCCTTTTCGGGCAACCGCCTGGGCGGCGCCACGGCTGCCGTTCCAATTCCGCCGGAGGGCGACCTTTTGGAATTTCTGGACGGATCGCTTCTTCACGGCGGATTGACGCGGATGGACCCCGTCGCGGGACTTCGTTGGGAATGTCCGTCCGCGCTCAAGCCCATTGATTTTCAGCCGGCCCATATTGATTCAATTCATTTCGCGCGCGGCGGTTCCGCAGCCATGCCGGCGAATTGCCGGCTCCGTTTTTTTAACGGCGATGATCTGTTTGGTTCGGTCGCGTCGCTGGACAACGACCGGCTTAATTTCACGACTTGGTTCGGGAGGGACCTCGCCGTTTCACGCGCATCGGTGCAGTCCATCACATTTCTCTCCAGCAATTACACTATACTGTACGAAGGGCCAAGTGACACCAACGGCTGGATCTTCGGCAACCACTATCCCGGAAGCTGGAGCTTTCGCGATGGCGTATTTACCAGCGGATTGCCGGGGTCGTTGGGACGGAATTTCAATTTGACCGCGTCGTCCACTGTGGAATTCGATCTGGCTTGGAGCGATTCATTCGAGTTGTTGGTGGTGATTTATGGCGATGCTGTTGACCATCTGGACTTCAGAAACTCCTCCTACCTGCTTGAATTCACGCGCGACCAGGTCAATTTGCGTCACATCGCTTCCGATGCCGCTTCGCTCACAAGGTCTTTGGGAAGCGCGCCACTGCCGGTTCCACCCGGCAAAAACAAAGTCCGCATCACCATCCAATCCAACCAGGCGGAAGGCACCATCGCCGTTTTTGCGGACAACGTCCTGGTCAAGCGATGGAAAGACGAAAACGGCTTCCACGCCTCCGGGGGCGGCCTGCTCTTTCAGCAGCAAATCATGACCGGCGCCGTGATTAAATTGAGCAACTTCAAAATCAGCCAATGGGACGGCCGTTACGATCCGGAGGCTTCCATCGTCGCGACGAACACCGACACCGTTCGCTTTATCAACCACGATCAAGCTGCGGGTAAAATCACCGGTATTAACGACGGCAAGGTTGCCTTCACTGTGGGGAAAGACCTTTTGCAAATTCCCCTCCCGCGCGTCACTCAACTCAATTTCGCCACCAACCCCGTCCCGCCCATCGCCCGCCATCCGTGGGAAGTGCGGGCTTATTTCCTCTCCGGCGGCAGCCTTTCCTTCCAACTGGAAAAATGGGGGGAAAAGGAGGTTTCCGGCCGGAGCGCGATCTTCGGTCCCATCGCTTTTCAACCCGGCCAAATCCGGGAGTTGGAATTCAATCTGGATCGCGCCGCCCCCATAACACCTGCTGACGGCAACCGCGATTTTGAGGGTCTTGATGAATAATCGTATTTCCATTTTATGGCTGATCGCCACCTTGGCTTTCAACGCGCCGACCCAGCCGGTTCAGAAGACTGTGTTCGCCAAGCCGGCGTCCCAGAGCCTGTTGCTCTTTCGCAACGGAGATTTGCTCTACGGCAATCTGCAATCCATTGACAGCCATGGAACCGTCCTCTGGCAGCATCCGGACACGACCAAGCCGATTGATTTCAGGCGCGACAGCATTGCCCGGATCGATTTTCCAGCCCCGGCTGATTCACGCGCCGTCTCCGACAATGCTTGTCGCGTTCTTCTCGCCAATGGAAATTTGTTGGAAGGCAATCTTCTTTCCTGCAATCCCCAGATACTTACCCTGCAAACCGTGTACGCGGGTAATCTCAACATCCCCCGCCCGGCTCTGCAATCGCTGGTCTTCCCCCCCCATTTGCCCGGAGTCTTTGATGGAATCACCGGATTGGACGGATGGACCCAAGGCGCCGCCGTCGCCGCTTTCGTCACGGAAACAGGACACTGGACCTATCGCAATAGCGCCTTTTACACCGATAAACCCGCCTCCATCGCCCGCGATCTGAAACTGCCCGACACAGCCAGGATTCAATTTGATCTTGCCTGGAAAGGAGGCCTCAACTTTGCCGTCGCGCTCTACACCGACTCCCTCCAACCCCTCCTGCTCACAGCCAAGGATGACGCCCCGAATTTCGGCGGTTTTTACAGCCTGCGCTTTTTAAATTCCGCCTTCATTGACCTGTGGCCGGTCAAAAAAAGGGAGCCGGTGCGCGAGCTGGGGCAACTGTTTTTGCCTTCTCTCAATAATAAAACCCATATGCGCGTTGATCTTCGCATCAGCAAGTCCCAGCATAAAATCGCGCTTTTCCTGGACGACACGCCGGTGAAGGAATGGGTCGATCCCGAAGGTTTTATCGGTGAAGGCACAGGAATGCGTTTCGTGCAGAACTCAACCGCCCCGCTCAAACTCAGCAACCTGCGCGTCACACAATGGGACGGGGTTTTGGCAAACACGGTCGGGGAGACGGGAGAAATTATACACGACACCGTCTGGCTGGAACACAGCCCGCAAGCAACAGGCTCCATCGAATCAATCGCCAACGGGAAATTGACCGTTAAAACCGCCGCCGGCCCCGTTCAATTTTCGCTCCCGGATATCAGGGCCATTGATTTTGCCCACAAACCCGCGTCTCCCCGCCAACCCCAGGCGCTGTCCGTGCATGCCACTTTCGCCCACGGCGGCGGGCTGGACTTCATTCTTGAATCATGGCTACCGGGGGAAATAACCGGCCACAACGACGATCTCGGAACGATTCAAATCAATCCGACCGCCTTCACCCGCCTGCAATTCCTCGCCCCGGAAACCCCAACCTCGGAAAAAGCGGGGAAATAAACATTCCCCGCTCCCGTCATTTGCCCAGCAAATGCTCAATCACCATTAAATCCAAGGCTTGATAATCGCGGTCGGCGATGAGTTTTTGAGCCTGCTTGTCATCGAATGACCTGGCCTTGGCCAAAATTTTGAGAAAAGTGGTCCGGCTGTTTTCCAAATGGGCCATCCAATGTTCCGGTTTCGTCGTGCGGAAAGGATGAACATCGAAACAGACGTATTCTCCGTGCCGGCCATATTCATTGCGTTCCAAAGCCCTTACCTGGTTAAACGCAGATCGCAGATTGTTGCTGCCAAAGGGCTTGTCCTGGTCGAACTTCAAACCGTTCTGGTCATTCAAATGCAACGACCACAATTTCCCAAAGGTCATGGCGAAATCCATTTCATCCGCCGGATCCAACCCCGCCAAAACGGCGTGGGCGCTCTCAATCACGCACCCGACCCGTTTCGGGTCGCAGGTCAAATGCGCCAGCGCCAGCGCATGGCCCACCGTTGGGATATAAGCGTGATCCATGGGTTCATTCGGCTTCGGTTCGATGGCGATGCGGACCTTCTTGTTATGGGCCAGCATTTTATCCAAGGCCTGCGCCAGCAACTCGGTGCTGCGGCGTCCGCTTTTGGATTCGCGCATATACGTTCCCTCGCGCGCCAGCCACAAAACAATCAAGTTGGTGCCAAGAATGTTGGCGATGTCGATGCAGCGCAACGAACGGTCCACCGCATATTGCCGGTGCTTCGGATCGTTGCTAGTATAACCGCCATCAATCGTATTGGGCGAAAACCACAAACGAGGCGCCACCATTTCCGCCGCCACTCCGGCATCGTCCAGCTTCTTCTTCAACTCCTTCGCTTCCTTGCGGATTTGCGCTTCCGGTTTGCTGTCGATATCCGGCACCGCATCATCGTCATGGAACATCATCGCGTCGAACCCCGATTTTTTCAGGGCCGCGAGTTTCCAGTCAAAATCCCGCGCCGGCCGCGTGACCGGTCCGTAAGGGTCTGTTCCTTCGCTGATATTCCATGGGCCAAAACAAAATTTGTATGAGTTCATATAGAGTGCGTCCACACTAGCCCGTCCCATCAAAATTGGAAACACAAAAACAATTGAATTTAATGTTTCAACCTGAAACCACATGTGCTAGTCTTCATTCAACAATATTCCCATGGCAACGACGCATTGGCAAAAAAATCTTGAAATTCCCGGACGCGTTCTCTTCTCCGAAGGCAACGGCGAACTTTCTCGGCTGGAAATCAACACTGCCTGGAGCACGGCCGAGGTTTACACGCACGGCGCGCACATCACCCATTTTCAAAAAAAGGATGAGCCGCCCATTTTCTTCATGAGCCAGCTCAGCCGGTTCAATGCGGGAACTCCCATTCGTGGCGGCATCCCGGTAATCTTCCCGTGGTTCGGCCCGCGTGAGGGCATGGCGGCGCATGGCTTTGCCCGCACTGAGGATTGGGAATTGCGCGAGGTGGCGCAACTGGCCACCGGCGGCGTCAGCCTCCGCCTTTCCCTGCCCGACTCCCCCATCGCCGCCCTTTTCCAAAATTTTTCGGCCGACTATTTGATTACCATCGAAAAAACGCTCACCGCCGAACTCGTGGTGGCCAACCTTTCGGCTGACCAGGATTTCACCTTCGAAAGTTGCCTCCACTCCTATTTTCTCGTGGGAGACATCGGCGCCGTTTCCATCACCGGCCTGAAAAACACCGACTATCTCGACCAGACGGAAAACTTCTTGCGCAAAACCGAACGGGCCGAACACATAAAAATCTCTCAGGAGACCGACCGCATCTATCTCGACACCACCTCTGCCGTGGAAATTCACGACTCGAGTTTGCGCCGCCGCATTCGCATTGAAAAATCCGGCTCAAATTCCACCGTTTTATGGAATCCGTGGGTGGACAAATCCCTGCAAATGCCCGACTTTGGCGACGACGAATACAAGAAAATGGTCTGCGTCGAATCTGGCAACGTGGCTGGCGATCACATTACCCTGCCCGCCGGCAAAACCGCTTCCTTGAAAATAGAAGTCAGCAGCCTTCCTCTCTGATTTCTCAAGAAGACTTGCCAAAAGGGCCGGCGTGATTATGATAGCGAAACTTTGTAAGCGGGTGTGGTTCAATGGTAGAATGCGGGCTTCCCAAGCCTGAGACGAGGGTTCGATTCCCTTCACCCGCTCCAACTTTTACAAGGGTTTTCTCACACTCGCCGGTTTTTGCGTCAGTTTTGCATCAGCCCGCCGCTTCCCACGGGGAATGGCTGTGCGCCATGTTTATCTTGAACGTGTGGGACCCCGGCGGTGCCAAACTTAAGGAGGAGTGGCGTTTTGAGTTTTTCGATTTCGCCGGAATAGCGGATTCTGGAAACCGCCGCGCCCTACTGAACTGGTTAGCCAACCCGGAATGGCCTTAAAATCCGGTCCGCCGCAATGCGGCAGTGCGGCCCACGCGAACCGTGGACCGCCGATGAGTCGCCGGAAGCCGCTTCCAAAGACACAACGGCTGCGAACGGGCCTGACTTCGCCACTTAAAGCCGGTTCCACGCCGCTCCATTCCAGCGCCAGCCGGTGAACCGCTCCACCGGCTCGCGCTTCCATTCCACGCCGTTACACCGTCTCAAATCGCCGAAGACAGGCTGCCCCGGCGCCATGAGCACGGCAGCTTTCGCCAAGTCCCATCAGCCGGCAGGCCGCGCATCAGGGCCTTGCCGAAACTTCCGCCCTCACGACGCCCCCAAAATCAGTCCGACCACTGGCCGGTCCGGGCAAGCCGCTGGCCTTACGCCTCCCCGCCACCCGCCAAGCGACGGCCCACGTCTCACGCGGCCGTCAGAAGTCGGCACAGCGCGGCCCCGCGCCCCCTTTGACGGCCACAACATTGACAAGCTCCGCGCCGGCGTGGCACAGGGAGTGCAATCCGTAGCCTTCGCACAACACAGGTTTGCTGTCACAGTCCGTCCCGGTGCCAGGGAACCCCCGGCAAGCCCCCCTGTCACCGGGTCCCCGCCGTCAGGCATGAAGCGATGCCCACACGGTTCCCTTGATTTTCAGCATTGTCTCCGCCCCGCACTTGGATTTACGCTCGCTTGCAATGCCGACGTTCGCCGAATACTTAGAAAAGTGGCTCAAACAGTCCACGGCACAGGGATTGACCAATCCGTTGGTCAAAATGCCTGTGAAGCGGTTTCGGCGTTTACAGCAGAGTGAATTTGATTCTCTGGCCAACGGCGGCACTTTGATCGTCGGCACGATGGCTGACCCCATCGCTCGCAACCTCCACAAAAATTATCAGACTCGCATTCGTGAACGTGGCGAGCATTGCGCATTCGTTTGCACGGGCTCCGTGGAAATGATTGTCGCTGGCGCGGCAGATGGAAAACAGCGCAAGCAGCTTTTCCCGGTTTGCCTAAAACGGGCCACGTTTCAAACCAGCGGTGACAAGATCAAGGCGGTCATTGCCGATGATGAAACCTGGTTATTTAATCCAGTTTTGCAGGCCCATCTCCGAGCCCTTGCAATCCCTCCAGTTCCAGCATCCATTGCCGATAATCCAGTTCAGGCCACCGACTGGGTCGAAGCCCAGCTTGGCAATCGGGCATCACAGGTGACAGCCGACAGCTACGTCGGTCTTTTCAGCAGCCAGCAGATGGTCGTCCAAAATCGTCTTGCCGATCCGCCGTTGCGACAGGCATTGGCAAAAAATCCGGTTGTGCAAGCGAAAATCTCAGGAACCAAAATTGAGGTGGTGGATCTCGGAGAAATCACCGACGATGGGCTGGAGGAGCTTGGACTGACGCTGCCCTGCGATGACAGCCAGTTGCGTGTCATCCAGCTTTCTCACAACAAACACTGCTTACAAGTTGAAGGGCCTCCTGGCACTGGAAAATCACAGACCATCGCCAACATTATCAGTAACGCGCTCTACCACAAGCGCAACGTGCTCCTGGTCTGCGACAAAAAGGCTGCAATCGTCCAGGTCGAAGAACGTCTATCGAATGTCGGGCTTAAGCCAGCAATGCTGAATCTTCACGATGAAGATTTGGACAAAAAAGAGTTTCTTAAACAAGCAACAAGCAAGTTTCCCGGCTGGCAGACCGCGCCTATTTATCCTTTCACTCAATTGAAAGAATCGAGGCAAACGCTCAATGAGCGTGTGCGGTTTGCTCGCGGGATTGCCCACCCGTCTTTGCAGGTGACGAAACGCGAAGCTTTGTCCGGCTTGATTCAGTTGCGAAAGGAGTTGAAGAATGTCCCGACCATTCCGATTGCTAACTGGCAGGCGCTTTCCAAAGAGCGACTCACAAAATTGCTCGCTTGTTTGGGGGAATGGCCGGAACTCGCCGCAGTCCTGACGGACAACGCCAATGTTTGGAACGACGCCCGCGTAGAGGCGTTCGATGACAATCCAAACGCCGTGAATGAACTTCAAAGCACAATCCAAAACATCCTGACGCAACTTGTGTCACTCCTGGACGTGAAGGAATGGGCGGCCTCAATCGGCATCGAGCTACCACTCAATTCGGACGCAAACGTCACGAGCGTGCTGGCGCTGGTAACCACCGTTTTGGAGAAACCCCCGTGCCACCCTCGACTGATTGGGAATTCAAACATTAGCCAAGCGGAGCTTGCCCGCCTGAAATCCCAATGGGAGCGCCGCGAGAAACTCACTGCCGCGCGTCATCCAGTTGTATTGTCGGAGAAATATTCGGACGAAACAGAAAAGGCGGCACTCACACTGGCGGAACGGGCAGCCAGCGAATTGCTCCGCGCCGAAAACGCAAAAACATGGGCCGATCTGTCGCGCCGGGAGGAATATCATGCGGACAGGCACAACGAAATTGAAGCCAACCACAAAGCGTACCGCCGACTCTGCGAGCAAATCGGCTTGGTGTATTCGCCGATGCTCACGATCAGGCGGGCGCAGCTACAATCCGTTCTCTCTTTGGGAAATCTCGGAACGACCATTCCTCGCGGATGGTGGAGATCGGACACGACCCCGGTTCTCTCCGTGGCCGGATGGAAAGCCCACTTCCAGGCGTGCGCCGCTCACGCCAAGAATTCACCGCTGCCACTACATTTCGTCGCGCTGGAACGCGTGGCGAAAACGCATTGGGAGCATATAGAGGCAAAAGCGGAGCACGGATTTAACGTCGTCAGCTATTGCGTGCATTTCGTCAATGACCGCAAATGCAAATATGCACTTCGGCAGGTATTTCCCACTATCCCCACGAGGGGCTTCAAGCGGTGGCAGGAGGTCACGCTTCACGCCGTCACGGCAATGCGCACGGTTCAATCCTTCCGAGAGGCGGCGGAATCGCATGTCGTACTGAAGCAACTAACGTCAGCCTATCTTGCGGTGGCGCACCAAGATTCCGAAAGCGTCCAGACTTACTTTTCGCGCGAAGACGTTCTGGCACTCGAAAAAATCGCGGCGCTCGCCGAGCAGATGCGCGACAGGAATGACCTGTTTGAGGTTACAAGCGTTCACTGGCAGACATTTTGGGAATCCACCAACGCCAGCTTGCTGGCAACCGTCAGAAAAATCTTCTCGGATTTCGACACGCTGGTCTTGCCTGACGCGCAGCAGTCCGACAATCTCGAAGACGCGCAGCAATTCTACCAAGCGTCACGGCAGCGAATCCATAAATTCCTTCAGGATTACGAACAACACGAAGGCGACCGCGCAAATTCCGTCATGGCCGCATTTGCAGCACAACGAGACTTTGCTGATTGCCAGCAAAAACTACTTTTTCTCACCAAATATCTGGAATTGCAAAACGCTGGTCAACACCAACCGGATTGGAAATGGCTGGGTGAAGTCATTGCGTGGCGCGACCTGTTCGAGCGGCTGCGAGGTCCGCAAACACTGGATATTGACAGCGGTCTTTGGGCCAAACTCCGCGACCGATTAGAGCAACACCAAGGCGTGATGGAATTGGCATACGAAGAACTCAACCGGCTTTTCGAGCACCCATGCGAAAGACTTGTTGATTACACCGCGCTTGTCGCACTGGCGGACGAAATCCAGGATGGATTGCCCAGCCACCCGTTGTGGCTGGAAAAGAAACGCTGGCAGGGAAAAATCTCAGCGTTTCCGGAAATCAAATCCCTTTGGGCAAAACTTCTTGACAGTTCGGTTGAGCCGACACAGGCGCAACGGCTCTTTTGTTTCAACCTACTGCGATTGTGCGATCCGATTGCAAAACCGCATGGACCCGAATTTAAACAGACGCTCAAAAGCTTTGTTGAGCACGATGAAAAACTGGCGCTGTGGATAGTCGAACACCTAAAGGCAAATCTGCGGGAATCAATGGATCGCGCGTCGATGGAATTTGCCGCCAGCGAAGGAGAATTGCGGCGCATTGCCGGTCTGACGCGGCCAAAAGGCACTGTGCGCCTGATCGTAAACGCTCATCTGGATTATCTCCTCGCCGCCAAACGGTGTTGGCTGATGAGCCCTACGTCGCTTGCCAATCTTATTGACTCAAAGATTTTTGAAGAAGGTGTTCCCTTTGATCTGGTGATATTTGACGAGGCTTCACAGATTCGTGTGCTGGACGGGCTGCTTTCCATGTCGTTTGGCAAGCAAGTCATCATTGTTGGCGACAAAAACCAACTTCCCCCAACGGATTTCTTTGGAGCTTTTGCCACTCCAGAAGCAGACACGGACGATTTCGGCATCAGCGAGAGCCTGCTGGAAGAATTCGGCGGCGTGTTTGAAGAAAACAAGACACAGGTGATGTTGATGTCGCACTACCGCAGCGAAACGCCTGACCTGATTAGCTTTTCAAACCGATGGTTCTATGACAGGAAGCTGGAAATGTATCCCCCGGCCCATATCAGCGGCATTGGTCGGCGACTCCATTATCTTCCCAACGCGATTTATTCCGAGTCGGCACAGCGCAATAATCCGGCGGAAGCCGACGAGGTATTCAAGCTCATTGAATTACATGTCCGGGAGCACCCCGGCAAATCCCTTGGCGTCGTCACGATGAACATTCCGCAGATGGAACTGATTGACGAGCAACTCATTTTCGCCTCCGAGGAAGTATGCGCCTTCTGCGCCGACGAATCAAAATTCTTTCTCCGAAACCTGGAAACCGTGCAAGGCGACGAAATGGACCGGATCATTTTGAGCCTGACCTATGGCAAAAATGCCGCTGGCCAATTTAATGCCTCCGTTCTCGGCCCGCTGACCAAATCGGGGGGTGAGCGCCGCCTGAATGTCGCGATCACTCGCTCCCGCAGCGGACTTACTGTTGTTTCGTCGCTTCGAGCCGCCGATCTTGGAGCGACAACCGCGCAAAGCCGGGGCTTCCAATGCCTGAAAGAGTTTCTCGCTGAATTAGAGAGCATCGACCAAGCCCTGACTTTCGGCATTGGCAGCAAAAGATTTGAACGCAAAAACGACGGCGTCTCAAATATAGTCTATTGCGAGTCTCCCTTTGAGGAACAGGTTGTCGAGTTTTTGGAGAACGAGGGCTATGAGATCGAATGTCAATATGGCGTTGGACATTTTCGACTGGACATCATCGTCAAAGAACGCGGTAAGAATATTTTAGCCATCGAATGCGATGGCGCGGCGTATCACCGTTCGCTTGTTGCGCGAACGCGCGACCGGGCAAGGCAGCGAGTCTTAGAAAATCTCGGCTGGCGATTCCATCGAGTTTGGAGCACGAACTGGTGGCATTTTGAACAACAAGAAAAAGAAGCTATCATAGCCGCAATTAACTCGGCGCGTGGCTGATCTTTTCGACGGAGAAAATGTATTGTATGCAAGCCAGCCCCAAGCACTTTGAACCGCTCGAAGCGAACGGCATTACTCAATATCTCAATCACGTTCAGGCAATTCGCAGACGGCCTGGCTGGTTTCCGAAGGACGACCAATGGGGACCGTGGTTCCGTGGGCATCAAAACGCAGGGTGGCTATTAAGGCCCAAGCTCTATCGTGATAGGGATTATGGGGAGGTTAGAGCGGACGAGGTAGAAGATGAAATCCGTGAGGAGTTCATCAAACTTCCTAGTTCCTCGACGTTTTTAATGGGTAAAAGGGGGAAAATCGGTTTTTCTGGTGGGAGCTATGATACCAGAAGCAGTGTTTCATCAGATTTTGGCGCTGGGCGCGGCCTGGCGGGTGGGGCAGGTG
>Ga0181535_10001205_pt1 | contig 34757 bp, 35 predicted proteins | sample PEATcosm2014_Bin_44_FD_119774 | JGI IMG/M metagenome (GOLD analysis project Ga0181535, IMG submission 119774) | Peatland microbial communities from MTU Mesocosm Facility, Houghton, MI, USA - PEATcosm2014_Bin17_30_metaG | ecosystem: Environmental > Terrestrial > Soil > Wetlands > Peat | place... | reverse complement strand
TCGGCCTGTAGCGCTTGAGTCAAGGGAGCAAGGCGCACCTGAAGCTGCTGCTTCTGTTGGTCCTGACGCTGCGAAAGATCATCTTTGGCGACATCCTGCCGATACGCTATTGTGCTCATTAGAACACCGTCCCAACTTGTTTCAGTGCGCTTGCCGCCTTGCCGGGCATCCCCGGCATCCCTGCTACAGCCGTGGCCGTCGATCCGCTGGAATTGAAAATGTCGTTAAACATCGCCGCCGTCTGCTGTTGCATCGTGTCAGCCTCGTTGAAGGCCGATTCGTGGCCGCTCATGCCTGCCGAAAACAGGCTGCCACCCTCCGAGCCAAGCCCGCTGGCCGCTGTGCCCGTCAACGATCCCGTCAGGTTCGTGATGTCGCTGCGCGCTCCCGCATCCATATTCGCGGCTGCTGCCGCCGTACCGCCAGAACGCGGAGAGAATTGCGCGAGTTGATCCTTGGCCTGCTGGGTGCGCTGCTTCACGGCGCTGATTTGCGGATTGAGCACTTGAGCGATTTTGGAAGGATCGCCGCTAAGAATCCCCTGCATGAAGTTGCTCGACGCCGTCAGGTCAGATTGGCCAATGCCAGCCGCGAAGTCGCTTTCCGAGTTAAGCGCGTTGAACTGCTGCTTCTCTTGCGAGGAAGGCCCCTGTCCTACGCCAAAAAAGCCCATGCCCATCAGCGGCAGAATCCACACATTAAACAGAAACCGCAGCATAATTCCCCCTACCCGGCCATTTTACCGCGATTGTCAATCGCATGCCTCAATACTGATCCAGCGATGTCGCCGTACAGTCCAGTGCTGCTCCACTCAGGTTCCCGGTGCTCCAACCGTTCGTGACGAAGACCGTTATGCCGCCGGTGGTCTTGAGCGAGTAATTTGCCACAAAAGCGCTGATGCCGGTTCCTAACGTCTGGTCGATGATGCAGGAGGCGGAGTAGTTGGTGTCGGCAAAAGCAACCGGCCAAGTGACCGCCGTACCGCCGCTCAATTGCCACGCTGCTCCGGCGGTGAGCGAAGGCGCTGATACTATCACCGACTGCGTAAAGTGCGCGGCGTGAACCTGAATGTTGCCGTCTGGCGGCTCGAATCCTCCAGCCGCCCTGACGACTCCCGTATGGTCAAATAGCTGAATATCGTTGCCCGTTGCCGAGTTGCGGAAGTCCCAATAGGAAACTCCGCCCGTCCCGGCGTAGTGCATGAACTGCGATACGTTCCCTGCCGAGTTGCCATGCTGGGCCAGCGTTATCGTGTTGCTATTTCCCCAGAAATCCAGCACCGGACCAGTAGGCTCCGTGCCCGGCCAGTAGGCCAATCCACCCCACGCTCCGACCAGCTTGAACAAGCGCGGAGCAACGTGGTTGTGGACGCCGTTGTAAAGGCCGCTGAAGGTGTTGTTGTTCACCACCCATGTTTGGAATTTACTGGCGTCGTTGAAATCAATCTCATGTTCACTCGCGCCTGCATTCTGGCCTTGCGCTCCGAACTGCTGTTGCGTGAAGATCGTGCTGGCCGTGTTCGCGTTAAAGTAGTGCGCCTGCCCGATAGCCGCTCCAGTACTCCAAGCCGCGTGCGGCATTGTCTGGAGCGTATCGCTCAACTTGTTCACGCTTGCCACGCTGGTGACGCGCGCGATTGGGTAGAGATTGTATCCGCTGGCGGATAATCCGTTTGGCGCTGTGCCGCTACTGGCGAACCATCCGGTATAGGTCTGGTATCCGCCGGGATTCGTATTCCACACCTGAAACGTAGTCCCGCTGGTGCTGGAGATGATCGGAAAGAAGCCTTCTTTCAAGCCAACGCCATCCTCCGTTGAGAACGTGATGCCAGGGTAGGACGTGGAATTGGCGATGTCAGCATTCAGGGAGATTCCCCAGCCGCAGAGGCCACCAGCCGCAACAATGAAGCCGGAGGCGTGGGGATAATGGAACGTAGCCGTAAACGTGCTGCCGGTCGTGGAACTCGGAATGACCGTCTCGAAATTGCCCGGAGAAGCGATGCAGAGAACGGTCGATGTCGTGATGTTGGTCATCGATACCGGGGTAATCGCGTAGGACACTCCCGGCATGACCACGGCAGTCGTAGATGTAGTGTTGACCGTGGACACCGCGTAGTTGGTTGGCGTGGTCGCCACAAACGCCAGCGGCGTGCTCGTATTCGTGTGCGTGATGCTTGCCAGCGTGCCGCTCGTAGCTGCCGTGATGTTGTACAACCACCGCCCAGCGCCTTGTAGGCCATCATTGAGCACGCTGCCGACCGTAACCGCCGTCCCGGTATCGCTGGTGACTGTACCGCCGAATTCAGACGGCCTCTCGTAATTGTGCATCGAAAGGCTGGTCGTTCCTTCGCCCGATCCGCCCGAGAACGTGCCTTGGTTGTATTGCACCGAGTACATGGCCGCGTGATCGCCAAGGCTCTCGTTGCCCTGTTGCACCATGATTCCTTCGGCGTTGCCTTCGGTGTACTTATTCTGGTTGACCGTCAGACCGTTGTAGGTGGTCTGATTCGAGAATCCGTCCTGGTCCTGGTTGAGCCCTCCGTCCAAAATGAGCTGATTGATGTACCGGCAGTGCCATGAGGCCCACGGATTCAGTAGGGAAAACTTCGTATACGCGCAATCATCGAGTGCTGCCGGATATTGGCCGGTAGACACCGGAGCGCCGTTGTACCAGTTGCCGACGTTGAGAGCGTGCTGCCACCATCCCCAACGGTGGTCAACCGTAAACACGTTCGCACCCATGTAGGATTCACAGCCGTCTCCGGCAACCGGAGAACCAAGGTTTGCATAATGGCACGGGGCCGTGTCGCTGATGCTGGTAGAAGATGGAATATTGACGGGCGTTACGCCCAATGGCGACGCTGCCGCCACCGCCGTAGCCGTGTTTGGGTATCCATCCACATTGAGCGTTCCGTCGGATACGTTTGTTACCAATCCGCCGTAAATGTACGCTCCCTCCGCGAACGTCCAAATCTCCTCCGCCGTGTATCCAGCGGAAAAATCGAACACTTGCACGCTGGCGCATTTCTGGCTTGGCAAGTTGCCGCTCTGGCACACGTCATATTGGCCGGTGGTGATCCAGAACGTAAAACTGCCGTCGGCAGTAGCCGTGAACGGGTTCCCTAGAACGTCGCCGCTGCTGTCCGAATAAACCAGCGTGCCGGATACCGGCGTTGTCGATCCGTGCGGATACACCGTAACCGTACAACTCGGATAGCTGCCCATGACGGTACTGGAAGACGGCAATCCCGATATGGAAACAGTGACCCCACCCGCCGCACAGTTGCCGCTTACCGGCGCTAAGGCCCACGCGCTTGCGCTTGCCAAAACGATTGCGATTGCTATTCTGCGTAACATAGTGCTCCTATGAGGCATTCTGCGCTCCAATCGTATCAATTTGCAATCACCATTCCGTTCCCCGTGCTCATGCCGTTCATCTGCTGCATAGGGATGACCACCGGGGCCGGGTTCACCGTCACCTGAATGGTCAAATTCCGTGTCGGGTCGGTGCTGCACACTCCAGTTCCGGGCGCGGTGCAATTCGTGGCCGTGATGGTTGTGTGTGCCACCGATGTCCGCGATGACGCCGCCGGCGCGATACTGGGGATGCCGTTGGACGTGTATCCGGTGATCGTCGCCACTGTGGTATCGGTCACTGTCCAGTTCCACAGCCGGTTCCAACAGTTGCCAGCGCTTCCCCCGCCATCTGCTCCCAGACACGTTACAACTGGCTGTTGCGATGCCGCTGACGGGCTGCTGAAATACAGCGGCGGTGCGGTGATGCTCTGCACCACAAAGCCAATTGGGCTCACATAGTTAGTATTCGCAAATGAGGCCCAGGTTGCGTAACCAGGGGCCACCAGATGCTCTAGGTCTTGGCCCACAACGCCGTGGTTGATGTAGCAGGTTCCTCCGGTACATCCGCTATCGTAGCGAGTGTTTGTGATCCACGGGTACGCCCCACTTGCGTAAGTGCTGGTGAATCCCGTGTTACACGCTAAGGTTGGATTAAGCCCTTGATCGTCTCCGCTCCACAGTTGCGTGGTTGAGCAGCCTGACGACATGATGCAATTCTTCGCCATGTAGCACTCGTCAAAGGGAAGGACGAGTACGTTGTTGTCACCGGGAAGATGCCCTCCTAATGATCCCCAAAGGTAGCTGATTGCCGCCGTCAGCACTTCATGATAGGCATACTGCACGCTCGGGCAGGTTGTAGAGTTGGCGCACCCGCTGTTTGTCGAATCGTGGATTTTCTGCATGACCGTCATTTGGTTATTGGCATGGTCGCTGGTTACCATCGCATTGAGGTAGTCGATGACCGTGGGGCCTGCCGTAGGCGTTCCGCCGCTCTGGGTGTAACCTGCCGTGCATTGAACCGTGGTTGTCGATAGGCCATTCGCGGAGAGCGGCGACACCGTAGACGGCGAGAGTGGCGTCCAACCGTTTGCCACCGCACACAGATTACGGACTGGCGATGGATTGTTCCCCGTCTCAATCCACACCACGTCTGCCTGCCGCCCCAAGGTGGCACATGGGGATCCGGTCGTACAGCTTGAGGGCAGGGAGTCGTAAGTGGTCTTGGCTCCAGCTATCCCCAGCACATCGCGATTCCAGCGTGCCAAGACTTGATCGGCCGCACCGCCCGATGAGCCGATTGCCATGTTCTGCCACACTGCTCCATGGCCTCCAGCAGCAACCGCACCGGGGGCATACAGCACCGTCAATTCGCAGGGAATTGTGCCTCCAGTTACGCCGCCGTTTCCTCCCGATACCGAATAGGTAAGGTAGGTGCAGCTTGAGCTTCCACAGGTATATCCGCCCACAGAGGGGTCAAGGCGGCTGATTGCCGACGATTGCCCTTCCATCGTTGAATCCCCCACGCACACTCCTTGGGGGATTCCGCCCGCCGCCGTGGTCGTGTTGAGCTGGGCGGTCGTGTACGTAGTCGTGCCGGTCAAATAGCACTGCCCGGCCCAGCAGGGCATCGAGAACAACAGGAGCGCGGCTATCAGTTTCCGTATCATCAGTGCCCTTTGATGGCGTAGCCGCCGGTTGGAATGTTAGTGCATCCGGTTCTGCCGACAAATCCCGGCGTGTAGGTTGACGTGCCGCTTACCGAGACATAGGCCAGCGGTGTACCGCCCGTTACTTCCAGAGAGGCGAACGGGGATTGATATGTGAATGTTCCGCCCGTGCAACTGATGCCGTGCGCGAATCCCCAAAGCATGTCATTGACCTGAGTAGGCGTCAGGCTGAGTATTCCGGCAGTACCGCCGTTATACGGGCTGCTTCCGCCATTGGCATAGAAGGCATCAATCGGATTGGTGGTTGGCACGTTGCTGAAGGAATCCAAGTAGATAATCGGACTGGACACCGTACCAGCCAAGGTTGCGTTGATCGTGGCGCTGCCGGAACTGCGCGTGACGTTGTAGCAATATCCGAAGCCGTAATCCGCGCCGGTATTGAGTACGGTGGCAGACACCGCGCACGTTCCCGATCCGGTTGTGACTGCGATAGAAGAAACCGTGGAACCGGCAGCGTACACCGCCACCAAGACCACTTCTCCGTCTCCCGCAAGCGTTATCGACGTGGACACGTCACCATATGATCCCGATGCCGTGTGCGTCACGTAGGTGTCATGCACTGGAGGGTTGATGGCCGTGTACGTGTAGTTGGCTGACGCTACCGAACTGGGAGTGGTGTATCCGCTGGCGCTGGTGGTGGCGATTGCGTAAAGCGTCTCTGTGCTGCTTCCAGACAGCGCCGCCGTGCCGCTGGTGCCTGTAATGGTGGTGCCGGTAGCGCACACGCCGCCCGATGTGCTGGTCGGCGCAGAGCCAACATTCCAGCAGAGATTAGTACCAGACGGCGCTCCAGTCACCGCCACCGTGACATTTACGCCGCTCGGGTAAAGATTGCCGCTCGGGGGAGTCAGAGTCGGCGTATTTAACGGCGTGGCTGCTGCTGTAATGGTGAGTGGCCCGAAACTCTGCGTTGCGGAGTTGGCTGTTGGCGTATGGCTATCCGTCACCTTGAAGCTGAGCGTATAAGGGGAACCGCTGTTGGTTGTTGGCGTACCAGACAACAGCGCCTGCCCTGAGGAATTTGTCAGGGCCAGCCCGATACTGCTCATCGAAGGCGAAGATAGATCGGTGAACGTGTACGCGCCAGTTCCGCCAGCTACAGGGAAGGTCTGGGAATAGGCCGTGCCGACCGTCCCGGAAACGGGCGATGTAGCTCCCCACACTGGAAGCGCCCAGATGGCCGTGGCCTGCGCCCAGGTATAGCCCACCGGCGCACAATTCCCGTTCGAGTCGATGTACACAACTTGGCCTGAATAGCTCCCTGCCTGCCATGCAGCTTGCATCGACGAAGGAATCGAACACACGGCGGTTGCAGAGGAGCCGGAAATCCCAATGGACATGGAGCCGCTTCCGCTCGTGTTGCTCTGGGGACTTACCTGCATGTAGTTTGTCGGCGCGGTCGGCGTGGACCCGATATTTGTTACGTTTTGCGTCCCGCCTCCGAATGAATCCGTGATCGACAAAACGCCAGAGGATGTCGATCCCGGCAGATACACCCAGCCGCTATTGTTCGTGTTGCACATCAGGGGCTTGCTGGGGTTATTTGTCAAACAGCATATTCCGTTGCCGTTTGCTGGCGTCGCGCTCGCGCTGCACGCTGTCCCGCTCGGCCCCCAGAAGGTTCCGCCCGTCCCGTCACTCGGCACTGGAGTCTGAAACATCAGCGACTGGAAGACACCGGGGCTCACCGTAAATTCGCTTGATCCGCTTCCGGTGTCTGTCCAGCCGGAGGGAGGCCACGGCTTTGTACATTGCGTCGTGCCATCGGCAAAGCGGAGACAGGTCACTGTTTGATATGGGCCTTGCCCCACGGCGAACGTCGCTGCGAACAATAAGGAGATTGCGATGATCTTATGCACTGGCAACGGCTCCTGTACATTTCAATTGCGTTCCACAACAGAACAGCGTGAACACATGATTTGCTCCGGTAGTGGGCGTCAGGGCCGGAGCGTACAGCACATTCGACGGCCACGCCCACGTATAAGCGCTGCTCCCTTGCGTCAGGTCGAAGACATACGTCAAGCCATCGACCAAATTCGTCAGCGTCAGCGCGGTCATGTTCGCGGTCAACGTCTGGGTAATCCGGTTGCCGCTGGAGAGGTTAATCGTCTGCGTGGCGGCAAACGTCGCAGGATTGAGCCCAATCGTGGCTCCCCCTGATGGCACCGCTCCGCCATCGGCGATGACCGTTCCCGCAGTGTTCCCCATCACGGCCAGATGCCCCACGGTACAGCCCGCTCCCGGCCCCGTCACTGGATTGGTCAACGCCGCTTGTCGGGAGGTATCTGTAGGGTGTACGTGCGCCGCATCGCTCACCGTACCGGAGGTTCCGGCGGTGGCCGTGCCGTCCATCAAGGGCAAAGTCGTGGCGATGTCGTCCACGCTCAACAGAGAAGCAAAGCTGGGGAATATCGCCCACCAGTTGCTTCCGTCCCACATGAATCCGCCCATTTGCCCGGCGTTGATCGCCGCCGAACTTCCCCCGTTGATGGTGCCCATTGTCGGCGTGGACGTGATGACGCCGGTACTGAAATTTGCCACCCAGCAATAGAAATTGCGCCTTACGTTCGAGTTCAACGAAAGAGCAACCGCAGACGCCGTCTCAAATAGAATCCATGCGGAAAAATCCGAATCCTGCACTACGTAGGACGTGGCGGAGCCTTGGTTGTTCACTCCACCGGGGTATGCATTTGGCCCATAGGTGGGGAGGCTTCCCATTTACTTCCCCTTGAGCTGATTGATTTGGTTCTGCAAATTCCGCACCGCTGTAGCATGATTCTCCAGACGCTCGAAAATCAAACTCAGATGCATGGCAATCTCCGGCGGCACCTTCGACGTATCAATCGGCGGAGTGAATTTTGGACTGCTTGGCTGACTCATACAATCGCTCCCGGTTCTTCCGGCGCACGGAACGGATGCACTATCTCGTAGGCCCCGTCTCTGCCCCATTGTCCGATGGACACCTCAAGATCGAAAAGGAAAAAAGACTGCGACGATGAAATCGCATACGAACAAACCTTGAACTTGTTTGCGCCCGGAGTCACAGCCAACTTGACCGGAACCGCCAGAGTTCCACCGGCAGGCCAAGTCACCGTGAACTGCCCTTGATCGGTATTCAGCGCCAACGTTACCGGAGCCGACGCGGCGTACATCAGGTTGCACAGAAAGGCGTGGCCGTAACCGCCCATGCCAAACGACAATCCTTCCGTTACCCGGCTCATGATCGCCAGCGGCAGGCCAAGGAATGTCGGTTGCCATAGATCAATCTCGTTGACCGACCCTGTAGGCCAACTCAGAATGGCCTCGATGTCGTTTACGTCCTGCGCCACTCCTCCCCAATCGAGAATATATCCGGCCAAGGCGTTACCACCGGCTAACGTTGCCGGAGAATATCCGGTTAGCGCACTGGCATATTGCCCCGAGTAGAGAGCTACGGCAATCGGGCTTGCCGCTATCGCCTTAATGAACACATCTCCGATGCGCTTCATTGAGCGCGCATCCCCGGCGTTATCGGCACCCGTCGCCACCACTGAAACCGCCGCTTCCGTTCCCCCGGACTGGAGCAGACGCACGCTACCATCGACGCAACCGACCACGGTATCGCTCAGCCCCGGAGCGTAGTCTTGCGCGTGCGCGGTGAATGCGGGAACGCCCACATCCACGCTCCACCCCTTCGCCGCTTCGTCAAATACCAGCGTGTGCGGGCTGCCGTCCGTTCCGGTATAGTCGTAGTAGATGTAACCATTCTGGTAGGCCAGCGATTGCACCTTGGTATCGTCCGGCGGGTAAACCGTGCACGGCCCCACCGGCACCGGCACCGGCGTAAAGTTTTCGTGCGGAAATAGATTGTACAGCGTCTCATCGGTAAGCGATGCCTCCGGCCCTCCATTCGTCAGGCAAATGCCGTCAGGAGCACGGTAGGCTATCGACTTCCCGCCAAGAGAGCATAGGCAATTACGGATGTGCAATCCGCGCGTCACGGTGGCCGGAATCGGGTGCCACGGATTACCGATAATGCCTTCCGTAATCGCTTGCGCATCGGCGAAGTTGGGGAACATCAGCCACGCCCGAAGAGAAGAAAATACCATCGATACGCCGTTGACAATATCCCCACCCATCAGGGTTTCCGATGGCGAGGTCAGCAGCATGGTATTGGCCTGCGGAGCCGAATCCGGATTGTAAGCCTTCGTCCACTTGTAAGCGTTTGGCTGATTTGTGTCACCGCAAGCATGCATGAAGCCGTAGGCGTCCGGCCCCCACATCGACGGCATCGGTTGTTGCGCCAGGATCGGTTGCGCAATGTTGTACGGCACCCCATCTCCGCCGATGTCTCCGATGGTATCGGGAGCGTCGGGCAAGACGATTTGCGTAGTAGAAATCGGGCGTGCCGTCAAGGAATACGCCATCTGCGTCGGAGAACCAATCAACATCAGCGTCCCCGGTAGCCAGCGAATATTGAACTGATCTCCCGATTTCCATGTCACCACCCCGTCAATAATTGTCACCATGCCCTTTTTGGGCGTATCGATGGAGGGAAACGGCTCAAAATCGTCTACCGCCATCAATTGATTATTCGCCGCCGCCAAGTCGCTCAATGTATCTTCGACGGGCGTTGCGTACTGCACGCCGTTGATGACCGGCCCGCCAGCATCGTTCGGCCCGGTGGCAACATAGGTTGCGTTCGCCAAGCCGATGTCAGCACGGTAATAGTCGATCTTGTCCACCTGCGGATCGGGAGATTGCGGGGCTGATACCTGATTCGCCAGAACCGGGGTGTACTGTATCGCGCTTGGGGGAGAAGGGTTCGATGGCGCTCCGGTTTCCGATGCCCGATACTTTGCCCAATACTGCACATTGGTACGCACGCCTTGCGGCTGCGGAGGAATGATCGCCACTGCCGCTCCCGGCGTCGGGGCCATCTCCACAATCAGACTGCGCCCCGTGTGATACCAATAGTCCCAATCGATCTCGATAGGATACAAGCCCGTCGCGGGGAAGGTAACGTGAATTGTGGTGGTATGGTGGCTGCCTGTTCCATCCGGCGTAGACACGAACATCAGCGGCAGGCCACTGACTACGGTAATCGATTGCCCGAACGATCCTAACGGTTTCCCCTGGTCGGACGTTGCGCCGCCACCGACGCCGAACATGATTTGGTCTTTGTACTGCAACTGAACGGCATAAGTGCCGCCTTGGGGAATGAAAATAGAACCCGCAATGCAAGTGTTGAAATCCTGGTAGCCTTCCGATTCCAGCGCCGGGCTGTAGAGCGGCACGCTTCCCGTTGGCGTACCCGTGGGATCATTGGTTGTCCACGATACGGGAACGGTGCCATCCTCAGGCGACGAATCGAAAATCAGGGAATTACTCGACGCCTGCGAAGGAGCTACCAAGGTTGGCTGGGTTCCGGCAGTGCCGAATATACCGCTCAGGGCATTGCTGATCGCATTGTTGACAAGTGTGTACTGCTCCGACGTAATACGCGGCACACCAGCCCCGCCGTCGTTTGGGTTTTTCCAGATATAATTCGCTACCGCTCCGGTATGCGGGGAATCTCCCCAGACAAAGGCGGTCAACTGGCCTACGATGGAAACGTGCTGCGTAACGGCGGAAGTGGACACCGACGCCTGCACGGAAAACGCTCCCGTATTCGCCGCAAACGTACCGCCTTGCGAGTTGATGCCGATTTGCAACTGCGATGCACCCTGAGGCACCACCAGCGATGCCGACGCACCCACATTGCCCAGCACTGGCGGCGCACCCGCCACAGTCGATTGCGCAATAATATTTCCATCCGCATCCGTGAACGCAAACACGACAATCTTCGGGCTGGTAATGTAATCGCCCGGATAGTTGGCGCTGGAAGGCCCGGGATCCCCCGGCGCGTGATTGGCTACGTTCACATACGCGCTTCCGGTGACGGTAAGCGTTACCGTCGCTCCCGCAATCGGAGTCATGATCGTAGCCGGAAAGGGAGGCTGGTTATCCGTGCCGCCATAGCCTTGCGCCGAATTCACTCCGCCGATATTCGTCCACGGTGGCGTGTTGGCGGGAAGTGTCAGATATTGCGTCACCGTCTCCGTGTTGATGGTTACAAGCGGCGCGGCCTGCGGTTCCTTGATTCCCGTCTTGCGCGTCAGGCCATCCGAGCGAACTTTTATCATGCCCGTACACGCTTGACCACTGGAAGCGACGGTTACCGCCTGTGAGGAATCCCCAATGTAGGCCCACGGCTGCACGGATTGGTCAGGACCGAAGGGCAGGATCGCCAGCGGATTACCGGAGAAACCCGAAGCCACCGCCGCATTGTTGACGTACATCACTCCTGCCGCGCCGATAATACGTATGTATCCGCCAGTTGTGGAATCGTTCATCCGCGCGATACAGTTTGGAGCGGCGGGAAGCGTGAATAACGCATCGCCCGTGGGCGGGCGTCCCGTGATGCGCCCCGCCTTGCGCGCTCTCACGTTTTGCAGATAGCCGTATTCTCCCTCGCCCAGCAGGTCGGGAGGCTTGGTCAGGTTCATCCCGCCAAGGAGAAAGCGCCTTCCGTTCTTGTTTCTCTCGTATGCCATTCCGGGTCAGATATTACCTTTTCGTTACCCTCTTGCGCCCCGCCTTGCGCTGCGCTCGTTTCCCATATTCCCCGCGTCTCGCCTTGGACAGATAGATTGCCACGCGCTGCTTGTCGGCAACGGCCTTGCCATGCTTGCGCCGGGTCTTCGAGTTTGTCTTTCCATGCTTGATTTCATGGAATGCCCTCTCCCGCGAGGCCGCATCTCTCTGATTGGTAGTCACCGTACCACCTCCGTCTCCTCTCGCTCTCCCTGCCCCCTGAGGATGTCCGCGTAAGGGCCATACGTCAACAGCTTTTTGGTGAAAGCCGCCGCCGCCCGGTAAAAATCCATCAGTAGCGGCATGGTGGCCGCAAACTCCGCTCCACCCTGCTTGAACGCGGCGACGTGGGCTGCGTATCCCAATATGCTCGGCCAATCGTCCCGCGCCACCTGCACGTACTTTCCTGCCGGATCAAGCAATGGCGCATTTCCCACCAAGGTAGCGGTCACGCTTTGCCCATATCCCGGATAAGGTGCCATGAAGTCGATGCCTGCCTGTACCACGGTCGGCAGCCCTCCGCCGGTACACTGCCATTCCGGGTCGTAATCGTCCACCTCTTGCAAGGAGGGCGTGTCGGCCACCTCTCCGTTTACAGTTGCCTTCAGCAGCCAATTTCCGTTGCGGATCATGTCAAGACCAGCCGTATAACGATCAATGCAATACTTGGCCCTTGCCCTGTCCGTGGCCTCCGGTTCCCGGCTCAAAACATCCGCCAGCGCTCCGTACATCGGCAGCCATGACCAATCGTCCGGCACCCCCAACAGCGATGCGGCAGGCGGAGCGAAAACCGGGGCCGCTACCAGCGCCAGCACCTCACATTGCCCCGGCGCATTGGTGGCAATGTCCAAGTCGATTGCCAGCGGCGGCTCACTTACCATGCTCCATGACAACGGCACGCCGGTTTCCTGTAAATAATCAGGCTCAAAGTATTGAAACGATTGCGAATCTTCCCGCGTCAACGTCTGCGGCTGGAAAAACTGTACCGCCGTCCCTGAAAGCGCCGCCGTGGTAGGCTGAGAAAGCGTCACATTTGCCCCTACGAGCGCCGCTACGAACGTTCCGGGGGAAATACCCGTCCCGGCAACGATCTGGCCCACGGCAACCCCTGCGGACGCCGCCACGGATAGGTTATACGATCCGATGGATGCGGTTCCGGTGGTATTGACCGACACCGCCATAAACCGAACCCGGCGAGGCTGTAAAACGGTATCGGGCAGGACCATCCGGCGAGTGTTTGGCGCGGCGGATGGCGTTACGAGGCCGAAATTACAGGCCGCGCTCTGGATGACCTCTTGCGCCCGGTCCTGCAATCCCGTCTGAAGATCGGAAAGAGAGAACTGCGGGGTTCCCGTCCACGCCGCCCCGCCTACGGGATTCTCCAGCAGCATGTATTGCATGGACGTGTACAAATTGGAATCGGTAACGCTTCTGAGACGCGGCGAACCTGTAACTGTCCCGGTATTGATCCATGCGCCATTGGCCTGCGAAAAGGGGAAATCGGACGGCCAGCATTCAGTCAGCGCCGACCAGTGTCGCAACGCTTCCGTCAGGTATAACCAGCATTCGGCACTCGTCCAGAACGACGTGCTCGACAACCGCGCTTGGAGTTGCGCGATTGCCGCCGTTTGCGTCAGCCATGAGAACTGAGGCATTAGTCACCCGCCTTGGCGCTCCGCACTTCGTCTCCCGCCACACTTGCCGCCACAGTCGGATACCGCGCCGCAAACGCCTTGTTGAGATTGGCCGTGAACAGGTGCAGGGAATTGTACAGCCACTCGTACCCCCGGCTGCTATTCTGCAACGGTTCAGGCATCCCGCTCACAAACGCGGAAAACAGCCACAAAGCGACGACTCCCGCGATGAACTGGTGCGCCATGATGATCTGCCACATTTCACGCCTCCGATGAGAAAAATGTCTGATGGCCGATCTTGACAGTCTCCCTCATTGACGCCGCCCACGACGGAGCGGGAATGGAATCGGCGAAGTAGAAGGTTGCCCCGTTTGTATTGTCCGCGTCGGTTCCCGCGAACACGGCAACGGCGAGTTGATAGGCTTGCTCGAATTGAGCATCCCCCGTTTCCGGCCACAGGATCAATTCAGGATCATTCGGAGCGGACATCGACGAAAACTGAAATTTTTTCGTGCATACCATCGCCCAATCTCCGAACCTCTGAGACATCACCCGGTTACGAATTACGTGCAGCACCGCGCGCATACCGTCCACTCCCTCGCCCCGCGCCTCGCGCCACGCCGTAAGAGCAATCAGGCAGATATAATAATTTCCCCAATTCATTTCATTCCACCTCCACGGCTTGATGCATTTTCCCGTTCGACTTGATCCGGGAATATCCCTCACACGTTCTCGCGTGCTCCGATACCTCCAGCTTTACTTCGTTATGCGTGGCCTTGACGGCACTGATGCTTTTCATCTCGCTCTTGATGTGCTTAATCTCGTTAAGAATCAAGGCCAACATGACCGGCGTCGCAACCGCCGATCCTTCGCGTAAAGCCGATATAGCTACGTCGATCTGCATTCTTTCCTCGCTATTGGCAATTCACCGTCGCTAACCCAATGGTCGAATACTGCCCAGAGATTGCAGAGCACTTCCCTGAGGCCGCGTTGAATGTTGCCGTCACCGTACATGCACTTGCTGGCATCGTTCCCGAGATGGTCGCCGCCGCAAGCGTGCCGCCGCATCCGGTGGCTCCCGCCAGGGATGACCCGCCAGATGGCGTCAGGATACAACTCCAAGCGGCGTACGCCAGATAATTTCCTGCGCATCCGCTCACCGTACCCGACCCCGTTCCCGTGGTGGACGTGCTCAGTAGGTACATCGTCGGAGCGCTTCCGCTATTCAATGCGCCCGAGTCCCATACCCCGGTTGCGGGCCGCGATGCACCCGTCATGTCGTAATCGAGTGCCGCCAGGAATCCGGTAAGGTTCTGACCCCTGCCGATGGCCGCGCTTCCCGTCTGTGGAACGTAGCTGCTATTCAGGTTTGCCGATGCCGTGCTGCTATTGGCATCGTAGCCCGGTGCCAGCGCCAGCCATTGAGCGAAGGAGTAGAAATCCGGGCTTGCGCTTCCAACGTTCACGACGAAGGTCGAAGGGCTGGTCGAATAATTCCAGACGTTGTGGTTTGAGGCCACAATGTCCGACTCGAACTGCGCCAAGGTTGGCTCATACCCGGAGATGCCGTACCGGATATTCACGAACACGTTGTTGCGGATGTTTGCCGTGCTCCAGTGTCCTGAGGTGACGCTGTACAGCGACACGTTCATGTTGACCGCAGTCCCGTTCAACGCCGAAGACCCAACAACCGTGTTGTTGTAGAAGTAGTTGGGGCCTCCGAAAGCGTAGAACCAGACGTACCCATCGCAGGTATAAGAGCCCGTATCCACCATGAGGTTGTTGAAAACCGTGCAGGCAGTGGCGTTCCCGCAGGCGATGTAGCCGGTCGGAGAACCGCTTCCCAAGGTTCCCGTGAAAGAATTGTTATAGATCGTCAGGGCGGTGATCTGCGTCGGCTGGCCGCCATTGTCAGCGTTGTCGTAGGCAATAATGCCATCCGTGTGATATGTGCCAGATGGAAATTGCCAGTTAGACCAGTCCGAAATCGCGTTGCCGTAGATAAGAATTCCAGTGGAAACCGAATTGTAATTGTCGGCCCCGATGGCGATTGACCATCCGTGATCGTTGATGTGGTTATTGTAGATTTGCAGCCCTGTCGCAGTGGTTCCGTTTTCGTAATCGACCAGGACGCCGGAACGGGCATTGCTGAGCGTGTTCCCGTGAATCAGGGTATTGCTGGAATTTCCCTCCGCCAGATAGATGTCGGCCGTATTGGCTCCTGCGGTATCGCATCCAGCCGAGTTCGGCAGCAAGGTACAGTTATTGGCGCTCGTATATCCCTGATTCGCGTAAATGCCCGTGATGGCGAGATTCTTGATTTCAGAGTTAGGGCAGTTCTGAAAATACACGCCATAGCTGGACTGATGATTTGCCAAGGCGGTTCCATTCGCCGTGTTCATGATGGCCCCATTTGTGCCACCATCGACCACCACGTAACCGTAACCATTGCAGGTGATTGCCCCGGTGGAGGAACTTCCCCAATAGGGCGAGGTCATGACTGCGTTCACGTCGAATTTGAACGTTACCGGATTTCCCGAAGTTCCCGCTCCCAAAAAGGTGATCGCGCTATTTGTCCCCCCGGTTCCGGTGAATGTCCCGCACAGTAATACCGTTGTGCCCGGCCCGACCTGCGCCGATCCGCTTCCCCAATTCGCCGAATTGGTCAACCACGCCTCATTCTGGACACCAGTCTGGCATAAGCCGGAAGCGGCTCCGCTCTGCGTCACGTACACATTCGCCGCAGAGCCGAACGCCGCGCAACTCGCCAGCACCAGGACGAACAAGAGCGCTACTTTAGACATATGACCCCCGCCGCGTAGCTGGTGCTGGAGGTTCCCGTCCAAGTCGCCGTTACGGCGCTGTCCGACCCAACAATCTGCCACTCCGTAGTGGCGAAACGGCTGTCATAACCGAGCGTGGAACCGCCGTTAAGCAAAGTCCATCCTGACCCAGCAGTAGCCGGAACACCAGCAGTAAACGTCGTGGCGATGCCGAAGCAGACATCCGTGGAACCATCCGTATTGGCAGTTGTTCCAGAGCTGAATGCCGGCGTGAAATTGTTGAAATTGACGGAGCTAACATCGACTGCTCCGGTGCCCAGTCCGCTTACGGCATACGCCGCCGCTGCGGTGCATCCACTCGGACAGGTCACGGTAATCGTGTCGCCCGTGACCAAGGCATTTGCAATCTTACGCTCCAAGCACCCAAACCCTGTGCTGTTGTTGGTTTCGCTGATTGCCAAGTCACCGCTAACCCACGGATTGCTCTTGGAGTCGGAGACGGAGAAAGCCGTTCCAGTGGACTCGTAAACGCCGCAGGCAATCACCACCGTGCCCGCTGCCGCTCCAGTGGAACCGAGCGTGATGGTAACAGTCGATCCGTTGCCAGCAACCTCTCCCAGCGTCGCCAAGGAAAGGCTCGTGGTGATCGTATAAGAGGCAGAAGTCACCGTCGAATTCCCGTATCCAGATTTCTCCGCAATCGCCTTCACCGTTTCCGATGAGGCAACGCTTATCGGCGTCGAATACTGCGTAGAAGCGCTGGTCGGCGTGGTTCCATTTGTCGTGTAGTAGATCGTCGCCCCAGTGGTCGCGGAACTCATCGTAACGGTCTGTGTCCCGCTGTAGGAGCCATTCCCAGGCGAGAACGAAGGCGCAGCCGCCGTGAGCGTATAAGTGGCGCTATTGGTCGCCGAATTCGTTTTCGAGAGCTTGGTTCCTACCACCGATATTGTCGTTCCCGTGGTGCTCACCGTAATTGGGGTTGAATAGGTGCTCTGGTCGCAGGTTCCAGGCGTACCCGCCGTTGCCGTACCGCTGGTGTTGTAACAGATGGTCGCCCCGCTCGTTCCATCCGTAAGCGTAACCGTTACAGAGTTGTCGTAGGTACTGGTGCCATTATCAAACTGCGGGATCGCAATAGTTGATCCGTTATAGGTCGGATCGAATGCGCACCTGTTCCATTGGCCATTGCCGTAAAAATAGAAGTTATTGTCTGAGCCAACAGCGAAGTAGCCTAATTTTCCAACACTTGTCTGCGCCGCCGGCTGGGCAACGCGGGCCATCGTGATGTCCTGCTCCATTGCAATTTGACCGTCTTCGTCAGGAAAATAATTGGAGTGGTCTTGGCTCATACTGCCTGCGGTAATGGTTCTCGTGCTGACGCCATCCGTCATTCCCAGGCTGGTGAACGGTTCATTCGCGCCTATGTCGCCGTTTGGGACAATGTCGGGCTCATTAAGGATGTGACTGGGTCCGCTGGTGGCCTCCCAATCCGCTTGCGTTCCATTCGCCGGAGTGCAGTTCGCGCCGCTCGTGCCGTAAAGGCAAGTAATCTGATGGCTCACCGGATCGAGGAACCAATTGAATGCCGTAGCCGTCTGGGGATTACCCGGAGACGTGGACGGGGCGGTGCTGCTCACAACCAAGCCACCCGTACCGACAACACTCATGGATGTGCAGGTAAGTCCTCCCCATGTGCCCGAAGCCTTCGGCCCATATTCACAATGTCCCGTCGTATCTTTGTAGAAATCTCCGTTTTGGCCGAGAGAGTCGGAGGGAAGGCCGGAACCGCTCCAGGTGGTGTTTCCGTTTGTTCCATTCGTGCCGTTTGTTCCTGCCGCTCCGGCTGCTCCAGCCGCACCGGCGGCACCGGGCGATCCCATCAAGGAAACGCAGTTAGAAGGCCACGCTCCGCCGGATTTGGGGCCATATAGCCCCACCGCTTGACCGTTCACTGCCGTCACCGTCACCGATCCGCACGTAAACGTAGATGTGGCAATACGAGAGTACATATCTCCGTTGTTGCCTGTCCCTGACGATGGGGCATTCGCACCCGTCAATATCGAGTTTCCGGTGACTGTAATCGTTCCCGCCGCCACCGCCGTCCATGCATACGTGCTGCCCGTGGTGTTATTGCAGTAATACGTCACCGCAGGCTTTGTGGACGTATCCATCCAAAACGGCTGCGTCTTCGCCTGTATCGCCGTACATGTTGGCTTCAGAGCCCCCATTCCAATTTGCGGAGGAAGGGCCACCTGCGCTACCGCCATGCCCGATAATGCGGCAATCACGAATAGAATCTTTTTCATATCCATACCTCTTAGCGGTACACGTATTGCGCCACGTCGCCCTGCGTTCCCGCCATATACCAGTCTCCGAGCGTGTCGTAATCCAGATACTTCGGAACGGTGATCGAACCGCCCGGAGCAATCGGAATCCCCGTGCTGGATGTGACTCCGGCATCGTCGCCGATATACATGGTGTTTGATCCGTTGTTGTAAACGATCAACAGTTGAAAACTTGGCACGTTTGCCACGGCGGCATTCTGTGGCCTTTTCCATAGCGGCGTCGCCGCGCTTCCAATCGTCACACTTCCAAGTGGCATACTATTCTCCTACCGCTCCGGGTACGAACCGAGATTTACCGCTCCGTTCATCGTAGCAAAAGCTGCCTGCGTCAAGCGACGCCGATCCGTGTACGTCAACGATTCTCCATCCAAATTCACGTCCACCGAAAGGACTTCGCTGTATCGCTTAAGGTACTGCTTTTCCGCCATCTGTGACAGAAGTATCCAGTTGGCTCCCTGCCCGCGCGGAGTTGCCCTGTCCTTCTGCGCCTCTTTGTACTGGCACAGCAATTCTCCCGCTTTCCACTGCACCATATCCTCCGTAAAAGGATACGGAACCGACATCGTCTTGTAATCCGCCGGGACTTGCGGCAACGGCCCACGCCTGCGATAGCTGAATCCATACGGCACATAACTCAACTGGTGCGGCCACAACTCGAACATCTGCCATCCGAGAGTAGCGCTTCCCGCACGCTGATCGACGCCAGCCGGAACCACATAAGACGGGATACTGAAATCCGAACGCTGCGGGTCGCGGTTCGCCAATTCCGCCTGCGTCATGCTCCAGAAATCCAGGCTGCCATCGTTGGTTACGTCTCGCACTTCGATAAACTTACGGAAATCCTGTACCGGAGCCACGAAGTACACCTGATAGATCATGTACGGCTGTCCCGGCCCCGACGTGGGCTCCATCCACGGGCGATCCAGCGTCAACGTCACAAACCCCGGATTGATCGTGTTGTAGTCATACGCCACGATGCTATAAATCGAATAGCTCGGATCGCGGTATTGCAACTGCGTCAGCAAAGGAAGGCCGCTATACGCGCGCAAAGCTGCCGTTGCCGTGGCGTCGGCTACCACCTGATTCGAGAACGGCGTAACCGTGAATGTGCCAACATTGTTGAACAGGTTCCCCGGACACAGCCACCCGGAGAACTTCTTTTGGAAGCTCCAATCGGTTTCGTCGTACAACTCTACCAGAGCGTCATAGACGGTGGACAAGGCAAATTGCATGGGAGTGTTCGCGTAGATTCCCGTCAGCTTCTTCGCTATTGAAAATAAACTCACGCCGCACTCCCTATAAACCAAAAGGGCAAGCAGGGCAACGTCCCTGCCCTACCTGCCCTACTAGAACCTCCGCCACGGAGGAAACCCCTACAACTGCGTCACTACAGCACCAAATTGCACCGTCTCGCCACTCAGAATCGCCCCGGTTGCCACTTCCGCCCCCGGCGTGACTGTCGTTACCGTGGGCGTAACCGCCCCGGAATTTCCCGACCCCAGAGCCGTCAGCGGCACCGTAGGAGCGGTGGCGAACCCCACTCCGGGATCAATAACCGTTGCCGACGCAATCTGGCCGCTGACGTTCACTACTACGCTGAGAATCGCTTGCCGCGTTCCTGATCCGCCCGTAGTCGTGATCTTGTACGTTCCGGCGGTGTACCCCGACCCGGCAGTGACCGCCGCCGATGTCACCGTCTTTCCAGCCGACGCATTCCCCGAATATGTCCATCGGGCAGTGTATCCCGATTGAGACGGAGACGCGGCCCCGGCGCGAACCGCTCCCGCCGCAGCCGGAGTGAACGTCACCGCGTAATTTCCACTCTGCGCGACACAGGAGTTGGCAAACGAGATATACTCGTTCGCTCCCGGATTCGATACCGGGTCGCCCGTGGTTTGCGAGTAGGCGCTTGGCCCCTTGGCGGTCAGCAGAGCTTGCCGGAACTCTCCCACTTGCGCGGATTGGTACACATACGATGTGTTCATCAGGCTCTCCTTACCCCGGATACACTGCCGTCCGCAACAGGCACCGGATTACCGTGCTTCCCGCCGGAAGGTCGATGGCATACCCCATGAATCCGGCGCTCGGGCTGCCGCTGTTTACCGTGGTCGTCACCGCTCCCGCCGTTGCCGACGTACAGATGGCTCCCACCGTGGTCGATGTTGCCGTGGTCACGTACACCGGAGCGATTCCGGGGGCTTCCTCGATGACAATCCATGCTCCCGCCGTGATCTGCGCCGAAGTGGGCGCGCATAGCGCCACGCCGCGCACATCCGACAAGTCGATGGCGTTCGAGTCAAACGAAGTCACCACGTTGGAACTTACCGCCATCTGCGCCAGAACCGAACCGTTCGACCCGCCCGACAACTCGCTCAATGAGAATGTCGGCGTGGAAGTCAGGCCGGAACCGGGATTGAGTAATTGCGCCGAAGAAATTGCGCCACTGGCATTCACTACCACGCTGGCCGTCACGCCGCCCGCGCTGGCGGCACAGGTGTAAGTGCCAGCCGTATACCCGGCGCCAGCCGCCGACACAACCACCTGGGCAACCGAACTCGGAATGGCGATGCCAACCGGGTATCCGAATCCCAAGTGGGCCGCCGTCGCGCCCGTACTCAGCCTCACCAGGCGATAGCGCCCGGCGAACAGATTCGACCCGTACTGCACATTCCATTGCGCAGCTTCCATCGGACTCAGGTCGCAGTAGTCTCCCTCGCGCAAATCCGTTCCCAGATACGGGACTCCGGTCTGCACGTCTGCCGCGCCGGATGGCGACGTGTACACGGCGAAGGGGCCAAGGAAAAACGAAGTGAAATTTGTCTGTGCCATATTATTGTCCAACCCCCTTGAATCCGAACACGATCATGCCGTGCGCCGGTTGATCGTTGTGCAGGTTTGTCGCCAGCTTCAGATAACGCAAATCCAGCGAAACGTTATTCGGGATGGGATTCTGGCGAATATCGAAGTTCCACCCGGAGCCCGGCTTCGGCGGCTCGAACTGGAACGCCTCCGGGTCAACCAGATAGAGCGCTTCGCCGGGGTCAAGCGTCACCCCGGAAGGAATATTCGATCCGGTCGGGGATAGCGTCCCCTGCGATACCGCCACGCCGTTGATTTTGTACGTCGGGCTGGTGAACTTCGAGAGCGCCGTCGTACTCCCCGAGCCATCGTAGAACTTCGCCGTGCTCGTGGTTCCGAACGCCGCCGGATTCCCTCCCGGCAAGAAGTTGAACGCCACCGACGACGGGCAGAGCGGGTCTTCGTGAATCTTGATGCCGTTGAAATTGATCGAGCGCCATCCGAAGTCGGTAGCTTCGGTCACGTCCAACTGCATCGTCACCGACTGCGTGCGGAAGGCCGTCGCAATCGCTCCCCATCCGAACGGGCCGACGAATCCCACCTTCGCCTTAGCGCCCAGAACGCTCAGTTGAGCCACCGCGCGCTGAAAGGTAGGCCACGTAATCGAACTGGCCGTGGTCGCCGTTGATGCACTATTCAGCGCTCCGCAATAGTACGGGGTGGCATTGTATGCCTGCCCGGTAACGCCATTGCGCATGACGCCTCCAAACAGCGTGAACACGTTGCCGAAAGGACCGCAGTCGATTCCGTTATTCAGCGCCTCGTCCAATCCGTTCGAGGAATAGCGCCGGTCGGTGGTAACGCCGGACGCCGATCCGCCAGTCGTTCCAGAGGCCCATTGGCCGTGCTGGTAGGCGTCCATTTCCACCATCATTTCCAGGCGCTTCGTCAGGCAGTAATTATCGACCGCCTCCTGCTCGACAATGCGCGTGTCCCCCGCCGCGTTGTACAGGTCATACTCGGTGCGATCAACCGGCATATCCGCTTCGTAAAAGCGAATGTCGAACTTCGCATCGCTCACCATCTGCTTGCGCGTCGGCGTGATGGTGGCTCCCGGCTGCGTAGCGCTGCCGTGTGCGTAGTCGTAGATGTAGGGATTGCGAACCGCCGTCCCTTGGAACAACACATCGGCGACTCCCGCTTCTTTCAGGAGTGCCATCAGTGGAAAGTTCGTGCCGAAACAGTCCACAATGAAACCCTTGCGTACCATTTCCCGGCTAACAGCGTCCCGATAATTATAGAGCGGGTCCATGTTTATTCAGTCCTTTCGTTACGCACTTTTTGCCGCCGCCTGCGATGCTCTCTGCAAGGCGTTGGCGATCTTTTCACGCACCGGAAGCGAGGCGAACTCGCGCACGCTGGCGGCACCTCTCGGCTTCGGTATCGCCGGATAGTTCGACGGAACGCCGCCTTGCAAGTCCGGGTGTCCCGCATAGCCGGGATTCTCCTCGCGGAATTTCTTGACCGCATCCGCCGCAATCTTGGCGTCATGGGCGGCGCGCGCTTCGTCGGCCAACCGCTTCTCTTCGCCGGCAAAGCCGTACTTGCGCTCCGCATAGGCATCCACCGTAAGGCGCTGTTGCGCAGCCTCATCGGCCAAGGTTTTCAGATTGTCCGGCATCGGCTTGCCGAATACCCGCTGGTATCGGTTGCTCACGTCGATGGCCCGCGCCATATTGGCGAAGCCGCGCGAGGTGTTATCGACCAGAGCTTGTATCGGATCGGGAGCGGCGGCAGTGCGAGACGTGGGCGCTTCAGGCAAAGTGATTCCCTCGAAAGTAAACCCCTGTTCTTTTAACTTCCCGAATGCGGCCTGATAGCCGCTTTGCGCCGCCGTTAATGCCGCATTGGCGGCTTCCAATTGCGCCACGCGGGACTCGGTCAACCCGAAGCTGGCAATCTGCTCGTCAATCACGCGCTGCGCGGCGGCGGCATCGTTCACCGCTTTCTGCGCGGCGGCTAACTTTTCTTCCGCATCCTTTTTGGCGATAGCGCCTTCCGTGAGATACCCGTCCCACTTGGCGGCTACATCGGTCTTTCCGGTAAGTGTTCCGGCTGCCAATCCGAGTTCGGTTTCAAGTTCCTTCAGCGACGGCATAAATCATTTCCTCCCTTTACATTTGTGGCGGAGCTGACGATTGGGCGGGTGCGCCCTGTGATGCTTGAGAAACTTTCTGTAACGCTTCGATGAGTTTTTGTGATGCTTCCTGCAAATCCGGCTGAATGATGGCGTTCTGCGATCCGAGCTGGCGCAGCATCATGGCAATCTTCGCCAGCATGGTTTGCAGCGGATTGGCCTGAGGCGCAGCAGCGCCCGCGTCGGGTTGCGGCGCGGACGCTTGCGGATTCGGTGCTGGCGGAAAAGTTGCCATCAGATTCTCCGGTGGCTACTTCTTGTTGCGTTTCTTGCCGTGCTTTCTGGAACGTTTCTTCGCGCTGCGCTTTTCGGTGTGCGCGCCCTTGACCACGAAACCCTTGTGCTTTCCTTTTGCCATTTCAATTCTCCTGTTGGGCGATTTGCCCCAAATAGGAAAAGCGCCTTAGGTACTCTTCCTAAGGCGCTCCGAATCTCCTTGGCGAAGGCGGAAACGAATCTTGAATGCAACGTTAAGCCCGAATCGATTCCCCTGTCAAGAGAAATTTCACTTGACTTGATTTTCCTCACGGCGCTCAACTGAAATCGTGCGCACTCCTCCATCGGCCAGGTTGACGGAAATCGTACCCGTTACCTTTTCCGTTTTCGCAATAGGAAGCAGCGCTGTCAGAATATCCGCCACTTGCGCCTGCGTCTCCGGCGTGATCGTTTCACGATGAATCTCGATATGGCTTTGCGATGTCACGGGTATATTTTCCCTTTCCATGATTCTCCCTTACGACGTGCTGTTGACGACACGAACATCTCCGCTGCGCTTCCCTTTCATGGCAGGCTTGCCGCCCTTCTGTCCCGACGCAGGACGCCCTCCGCCCTGCCCCTGCCCTGGCCCTTGTTCGGGAGGCGGCTCGATGCCTAGTTCTTTCATTTTAAGCATCACCGCCTTCTGGACTTCCAGTTTCCACATGGCATCGTCCAATTGCTCTTTCTTCCATGCTTCATGCCGGGTGTGGTAATCCTCCACTCCCATTTTTTCCATCGTTCCGGCAGTATCAATCGGAACGCCCTTCTGAAGCAGGAACATCGATAACATCCGCTCCTGAATATGCGTGACGTTGAGCAATTGCGACGGCGTGTTAATGACTCGCAGCAGTTCGCAAAACCACCTCGCCCTCTGCTGCTTCTTGTGGCGGCTCTCCGACGTGGTCAACTCTCCCGGCAGATGCGAAGGAACCAGCGCGTTCGGATCGTTGTCGAACGTCTCCAAGCCGACACTCTCCGGCCCTACCATGTTCATCAACTCGGCCACCGTGATGTATTGCGCGATGTTGTACTTCAGCATGTTGGCGTGCTTCGAGTTTGCCATCCACATATTCGTGGCAATCCCTTTCGCCATCGGCCCCAGGTTCTCGATGAACTTATCCATCGATTCCTCACTGAGATTGCCCTTGATCTCGCGCAAACTGGCAAGGTCGGTAAGCCCTAATCCTCCCTTGATAAAAGACGTAAGCAGCTCGACGCCTTTGAAGTCCTTATCGTCGATGTCCATCGAATCGGGAAGAATGGAGCCCATCGCCTTCTTGGGGTCGCCCTTCAGGCCAATGCGAATCCCCTTGGCGTGCAACAGGTCTAGCTTTTCAAGCTGCGTGCGCGGAACGCCTGCGGAAAGATCGTGTCCCATTGGCGGGTCTTTACGTACCGCCAATACTTCGTTGATCTCCGATAGGCGATCCCGGCGGGCTACTTCCATTCCCGCCACCTGCCGTACCGCCGAATATCCCATCGGGCTCCACACCCAATCGTTCACGTCGTACTGCACCACGGGAATCTCGCCGTGCCAGTCGAAGCCCGTATCGTCATACATGGGTATAGGAACCGAAGGCGAAGAAATTGCAAGACGCAACATTGGGTACACGCGGCAATCGTCCATCACCGCCTTGCGCGATTCCGGCAACTGGTTATATGGGTTCTGCGTCACCAATAACTGCCCCAAGTAGGGCACCTTGTAGCCCCACGTCTCTCCATCCACGCCCATCTGCATTTCTCGCCCCGTATCGTTCAATCGAAGGTCGCGGATGAAGTGGTAGCGCACTTCGCAATATTTTTCCGGCCACTGCTGATTCTCGTTGCCCACAAAGCGGTAGCGGTCGTAAAAGTCCATCCTGCGCGCCAAACCAAGGTTTAAATATCCGCGCTGATGGTATTGCGCAAGAGGAACCAGATATTGCTGAAACTTCGGAAAGCGCGCATGCGCTTCGGCGATGGGCATTATACGGACAATCGTTCCCGCGTAACACCCCTGCACGTCATTGTCGGAGGGAAGCTGCTCAAGCAGGCATTCTCTTGGCCCCAATGGATCAAAATGGATTTTTGCCTTTCCCCACCCGTAGCGGTCGCGGCTGAATTTCTGCCAGAGGTATCCCCGCCCCAGCATGGCATACTGTATGGCCTTACGCGTCGAATGAACAAAACTGGAATCCCAATAGATAAACCGCAGGGCTTCGTTATACAGGGCCACGGTTTTCTTGAACTGCTCGGCGCGCGAACCCATCGTGGCAATCTGGCGAAGATCGGTAACGGTTTCAACAAACGAGCGGATGTCCGGCTGGAGAAGGTTCGATTCCAAGTCCCTGTCCTGGTCAACTCCCATCAATAAGCGAATATCGTCGGATAGGTGCTTCAGTCCGGGTTGAGCTTCCGCGAACCTTTCACCGTTCTGCACCAGCTCGTCCAGCCATCCCTTGCGGTAGGTTCCGGGCACTTCGACCGGGGGGCACTGCCACTCCACCATCTTCTGTTCGTCAGGCATAGACTACGTCACCTTAATCAAGGGATTTTCCAGCGCTACGTCCTGCGACTTTCGTCCGGCCTCGTACCGCTCTGCCGCAATCGTGGCGACGTATTTCTGCCGCCGCTCCATCGCGTTCTTATACATCTGCTCCTGCAAGCGCAGCAGCGTATTATTCAGGTCGATATTCCACTGCACGGAGGGACCGCCCTCCAATTGCAATTCCCGGTTGCGTTGCAGAATGGCGTCCCGTAGCGCCGCCCGTATTGGCCGCTCACGCTCAATCTGCGCCTCCGTAGCCTCTTCATCGTCACGATGGCACTGCTCACGGTATCTCTGGGCGTAATTTTCAATGTCTTTGGCGTGATAGCAGGTGTGAGAGCGCACCCGCACTCCGGGAGGAAACAGCGCTTGCCCTCCATCCGGCCCGAATCCCAGAATCCGGCCACTATCCGCATCGAAGAATACCTGGCAGCGCTCGGATGGCCCGAGTTGTACGTTTCCACTCATCGCGCTTAGCTTAGCCTCACTTTCATTCGATTGCAATTAATTGTTGACAATATTGGTCGCTGACGCTCTCCTTCCGCTTGGAAGGGCGGTTTCTGTTTTCCAGCCGCATAGCGAAGTTGTCGAAGTCGTGCAACGTAGTCCATGCCATCGCGGCACGGAAAATATTGTCATCGTGCTTTCCTTGTCCGTGTTCAATGAACGGCCTGCCGTGCTCCCCTTTGTATTTCCTCTCCAAGTCTCCAAGTTGCCGCACCAAAACGGGATCGTTCAGGATAAGCCAACCATGCACCACGGCTTCCACGAACCGATCCAGCAGAATAGGCCGCGTATATTCCCGCGTGAACCATCCTTCCTTGGTGCCTTTGTTCGGATCGATATTGCCCTTGCTGTCATAGCTGTGCATGATGTGGTGGTTCAAGAATCCCATGATTTTCAACTGGTGCTGGCACTCATCGCCCGGCTTGCGCACCTGCTCGATAATGAACTTCGCCACCAAGGGATCAGCCGAAGTAATATTCCCGGTTCCGTCGGTTCCGTACAATACCGCCATTGCCGCCATAAGCCTTGCTGCTTGCGGGCTGGATACCCGGATCGACGTGTAGGCTGCCACTTCCACGTCCGGCTCTCCGTTGTTCCCTTTGCGGTGCACCCCCAGCGACGTTCGATCTTCGTTGGGGGTGTTCAATCCGTGCGCCGTGTCCGCCGCCACGGCATATTCGGCTCCCGGTTCCGGCGTCTCGAATATCAACAGCTTGTCAAAACACGATTCGTCGATTGAATCGTCAAACGATTTGAGGGGGATCAATAACCAATCGTACTCGTTTCCGTCTGCCGCCTCCCAGTGCAACGGTATACGGTCACGGGTATCGTCCACATCTCCCGGCCACGGGAAGTAAGGCTTATTTTCATCGCCGATCAAAATCGAGCGCCCGGTGATGGCGTAGGCTACGTATTTCCGTTCCTGCTCTTTCGTGACAATCTCAATCACGTCTTTGGAAAATACGGGCTCGTTTTCCGACTGGAAGCAGTCATCGGGGCAGTTGTGAACAACAATTCCGTTCGCTGAGAACTCATGGGTATCGGTGGTTATATCAAAAACGTCTTCCTCTTCCCCCGTATCGGAAACATCGCTAACCACATCAATAAGATCTGAATAAACCTTCCTCCCGAGGCGATTGATGTCATCGCGGCGCCTCCCTTGCCCTTGCTTCCTCTTCCCCGTAAATCCAATTTCATCGTAAAACTTATTGGCGAACGCGGCTCCTATTGTCAACTGTCTCAACCAGTAAACCCTGTCGTCTTTTTTGCCGGGGAAGTCACCAGTTCTGCGAGACTCTCGCAATCCAGACCTTATCCCGAAACCCATGAGCAACTGCTGGACACCCCTCAAAAAGTCCATATGGATAGAAGCAAGAGACACCCTTGCGGACTCTTTGTGAGCATGTCCGTCGCACTCAAACAAGGAAGAAAGAAATTGACGAACGACAGGCTTCGGACTCCTGAATATACACTCGGGAACACACACGCTTCTTTTCCATCCATTCCCGTTCCCGGTTGACGGATTCCTCTTTTGATAAACAACCCCACTGGCCTTCAAAAATGGCAACCAGCCAATGTTCTCGCTACGAATTACGGAACATCCCCTATCTAGTCTCACACGGGGAATCTTGCCAATCAGTTTCTCGATAACGGAGCAAGCATCATCAATTACATCTTGGTCCCCGGCATCGCACGTCACCTGTAGGCAGTTTCCATAAAAACAACCGTCCCCCATGAAGTACCCAAATAATCTACCAACCAATTCATCGACCACCCGACTAGAGGAATACAACGGGGTGTCTTTCCACTCGATCACGCAATACTCTTCCGAAAAAACATTTTGCTTCAGACTGATTCTGTCCCCGTCTAAAAGCGAGCCCAAACACTTCCACCCGCCCTCGGCCATTAAAATTTTATGATCCGGGGTGCCCCTCAATACCCTTCCGTCCTTGGTGTGAAGCTCTACAATCTTTCGCTTTCCTTTGTTTATCCAGTTGGAAATCTTACCGCTTTCGCAATTTTTAACCCCTTTCGCCTCACCCAAACGGACCATGCCTTTTTCTGTGCTAATGCGTGCATCACCCGTGATGCATGAGGCGTTCTGCGAAAGGAATTGCCGCTCCGCGTGCTTCGACACCGCCTCTTGGAATCCGCACTGCCAGAACCAGCAGAACTCCTTATCCATCTCCCATCGTTGTCCGAGATACTTCCATAGGTAATCGGTGGATCGAACGAACAGCTCACCGCGCCGCTTCATGCGTCTGGTTTCTTCCGTCATCCAATCCCCGGACGGAATTGGGTTATTTCTCAGCCATCCCTCGGGCGGGTATATGTCCTTGGCGCACGATGGAGGCAAGAAGAACGGTTTGAATCTAGCGCCCTTACCTTCGCGCTTTACGGAGTGATCCCATGTTTCCCTTTGCCACGGCGTTGCTATCGCTCCGGTTCCTTCCAGTACCAGAAACAAGCTGGGGGTTGGATGGCAACAAGGGAATAAACCCTCATCGAACGTCTTCTTAGGATTTGCGTAATCTCCGATTTCTGAGCAGTGGCAGCAAGTAGGCGTCGTGCCTTGGGCGATGCCAACCGTCTGCGCTCCCGCCTGTACAGACAAGAACGAACCGTTCGACCATCTCGGCTCTTTTGCTTTCGTGCTTACCTGGCTTGGAGCCAACCAGAACGGAATCCTGCTCAATGTGACTTCGATCATTCCCGCCAATTTCTCGGATTGCGGAATCTGCACAGAGGCCATTACCGCGTAACAGTTGGCGCGAAACAATAGGCGATGCAGGAAGTACAGAACGACAACGGTAGATACTCCAAGCTGGCGGGCTTTTAAAATGAAAAACTGAATTGCCTGCTGTTGATCGTCGCATACCGCTAACGCCGAATGAAAAATGCGCTGAGCGAGCCGGTACTGGAACGATATTACCCGCTCCTCTACGTCCCTGATGCGGCCATATCGCGTAACGAAGTATTCAGCGGAAGCGAAGCAGCAGAATTGCTCGTTCTCTACAAACCTGCGAATGTATTTAACTATGGATTCACTCGGAGATTTTCCGTCTTTCCAAAACCAATATGTCTTGGTTCCCGCGTTGGTGGTGGTGGGCTCAAGGTACTTGGACAGGCGCTCGTTGAAATCTTCGATTTCCCCAATTGGGTGCTCTTGCGGACGCCAGCCGTTTTCTCTTTCGAGGTCGTCGTAGGTGGCAAGGATGATTCTCTCTGAGTACACTTGCTAGTTTTTCTCCGCCAGTAAGCGCCTTCGGTCTCCCAATTTTTCCAACTTATCCGCCGCTCGGGGGAACGCTTCATCCCATGACTTATCGGCATCCTCATCCCCGGACGATTCCGTGTCCGGCTTGCCGCCCAACAAGTTGATGAAGACGGTAGAACCTTGCTTTGCCGGCAGGTAGCCGACGGCCTCGTGAAGCATTTTGCTATCCGCCGTGCCGTATTTCCCTTTGGCGCGGCGAATAGTGGCTTTCACCACCCCTGGGTGGTTGATGACGGTAAGCAACGCCGATTCCCGCTTCGACAAGGCATTAGCCCCTTGCAGCACCGCTCCCATAATTTCCAGCGGGGATACTTCCGCCTTGAGGCATATCGCTTCGATGGGAAGGTGTTTACGCGCCATCTTGGATAAGCTTTGCCAGCATTCCAGAAACGCAGTAGCAACGGGAAGGCCGGAAGCGGCAAGATAGTTCACAATGGCGGCTCGGGGCGCGTTGCCATCCTTGACTCCGAAGCACCGGCTTAGAGTGTCGGTGATCTTAGGAACCAGCTCCAAATCTTCCGGCTCAATACCGATGGCACTCAGCGCGTACTCGGCATCGGGACGCCGATCATGCCCTTTTGGTTTGAGCGAGTTTTTCAAACCTGCCGGGCTCGGTGTCGGGGAGGGCGTCGTATTCCGCCTTGCTTTGCGGGTCTTTGGTTTCTCCGACACGGAAGACTCCGGGATTTTCTTCGGCTTCATCGCGCTTAGGGTACTCCTTGTCTGCCCACCGCTCCGCTACAGTGGCGAAGCGGTCAAGGATGTTCAACAGCCGGTCGATTTGCTTGGGGGTCACACGCGGCTCCGATCCCGCGCCTTGGAGCTGGAAGTGGAACGGATAATCGTTCCGGCATCCTGCGCTTTTTTCACAACCCGATGTTCCGGGATGGGCTGCTCGGTGCGCTTGCGGAACTGGTCGGGTGGCATCTCCGCCAGTTCTCCCTCGACGGCGTCGGCCTCTTCAGGGGGAAAGGGCTCCCCGGTCGCTCCACTCATCGCGCCTTCGATTGGAATGCCGAAATCATCCAACACGAATTCGATGCGCCACTTTGCCCGGATCGCGCCATAGGCGGCACAATTCAGGACGCATGTTTTGGAAAGAGTCTCAACGAAGTGCTGAGCGATAATTTTTGCCAGCCCAGCCTTGATTTCATCGCTGGACAACGGTAGGGGAACGCTAACGGGTTGTGTGCTCACGCTGTAACCTCCAAGGTTTTACGAAATCCCTGCGGTAGCTCCTCGAATGGAACCACCGGCCAAAATTCCGGGGTGTACTGACACTGCCAGTTGCCATCATGCATTACGGCCACCATGTTCTCGCCTGCCGCTTTTTCCACTAATCTTGCGCCATGCAGGAATGGCGTATCTTCAACCGCTTCTATGCTCTCGTCCCACGGATGGCGCAATAAATATTCCCGGCGGTACAACAGGGAAGCGCCCCAAGGTGGCCCTTTGTAGAGCGAGGCGCACTTTCGTACCTCATCCCACCAGTAGCAGTGGCCGTACCCGGCAACTTCGGTCGCCGGGTACTCTTGGAACATGGAAACCTGATCACTGACGCGGTGCGGACCCTGCCAATCGTCGTCATCGAAATGGCACAGAAACGTTCCGGCGGAAACCGATATTCCGGCGTTCCTTTTCGCCGACAAATTTTTCGCTTCGTACCAAAAATACCGGGAATTGCGAATGCCAACCAGGAGATCGCAATTCGAGTCGTCCCCATCCTCCATAACCACCAATTCCCGGTGCGGGTAATCCTGCTCCCGGTAGCATTCAATCGCTCTTGCGAGGCGTTCTCTGCGATTGCGAGAGCATATCAGGACAGTCACCAAAGGGATATACGGGGCCGCTTCGTGGATCATCGGGAAGACTCCTGCTCGTAACGTTTCAGCAGGGCCTTGAATCGAAGCCGCGTCTTGAATGACGGCTTCACTCTTCCCTTTTCGACTCCCAGAATGGTACGAAGGCACAATCCAAGCACGGAAGCAAGATTGGATTGGCTCATGTCGTGCTCCTGCCGGAACGCCTTAAACTCTTTTCCCCATTCGCGTTCGATCATCTCGCACCACCACGATTCAAATCAGATACAGGAACCGGCATCCCGGAAGGAAGGAAGGCAATTCCCTCTTTCGCGTAGATAAGTGCCAATTTTGCGCGCGCATCCCGGTTTGGCGACGTTCTGCCGTGTTCCCATGCGCAAATTGTCAACGGAGATACCTGTAGTCGATTCGCAAAGTCTTGCGTGCTCACGGCAAGCATGGCCCTCACGATCTTGATACGCTTGGCTTCGGTGATTTCTATAGGCACGGTCACACTATAAAGATTTCATCATCTGAAAGCAAGTAAAGAATTGCAGGGCGACAACGGTTCAGATTGTACTAACTAATCAATACCTTCCGTTTTTCTGTTTTTGGTTACGAACCCACAAATTCGGCTGCTGGAATTGATTTCCCCGATGATGACCCGGTGCAGACACACTTCTGGTTTTGATAAGCCGCTATTTTTAAATGCTGCCACAGTCGATTGGCCTGTATCTGGAGATGGCCGGGTCTTGTCAATTACCCGATGGCCCCGAGTCCACGGCCCGCGAGGGCCAAGTCGTCGAAGCGTATGCTGCCAACCCATACTCGGCTGTACCGCGAGGGCTTAGATCGGCCCCGGTCCCGCGTTTTCGCTGGAGCGCCCATTGCTGGACGGGTAGCCTTCCCAAAACCACCCCTGACGGAGATTGCCCGGTACGGGCGCAGCCCATCAGGGAAGCAGTGCTTAGAAAAGGAATTCGGCTGGGTGGAACGAACGCTACGACTGTTCGCTTCAACCGGCTGTGGCAGTTTTCATCCTGCATGAAAATTTACCTGCAACGGTCTTGCATTCTGGCACGAAATGTTTATAATGTCAATTGACTGTGGCAGGTCACCACCCGAAAGGGTACTAATGCCCCCTGAATTCAACCGCAGGGGGCTTTTTTTTTGCATTGACTTCTTGCTGGCACAGGAACACAATGAATTCGAGCTTCATCCTTTTTCCCCAGAAAGAACCCCTTGGAACACATCGCCAAGGGGTTTTTTATTGCGCGCGGGAAATTAACCGATAGAAGGCCGTTCCCTCATGTGTTTCCAGTCGTAAGGAATTTGCTTGCCGCAGTCGATACAGGTCTGATGGCAGAACAAGCCCACGCCTTGCGGGAAGGTGCGGAGTTTATGGCGGCATTGAAGCAACCGTAAGAGCAGTTTCATTTTCTGGTTCTCTTGATGGGAGGACGCGCCGATTGCATCTGCCGTTCCCAGAGAAACATCTGGTCGATCTGGTCATCCAGGCTGAGTGATTCGTACCAGAGTTCGGCTTCCGTCCATGCAATCGCTTCATCGGCGATGCGCTGCGACTTGAAAGATTTGCGCTCGATGTACCAGCTCATTGCTTTCACTCCCATTTGTCGAGTTCGGCGAGTGCAGAGAGGATGGCGTCGGCACACGCCTCAACCGACGTGGCAGGGTTACAGAACTGGTATCCATGGAGTTCTCGCACGATCACCGCCCGTCGCGGGTCAGGCGTGGGGCGCAGGGCGGCGTTTCGGCGCTCGATAAACTGCTGCAACTCTAATATCAAGTCTTTATGGCGATCCACGGGCCAGCCAGAGATAGCGCGATTGAGTTCGTCACTTGTTAGTGGCTCCAAAGGTCGCCGCATGGCATCTTCGCAGGCGCGCAGGGCCAATATCACAAATGATTTTTCTTCTCTGTGTCCTGTCCACACCGCCCCTGCGCGCAGAAATATTTCCGCCGCTTTATCGATTTGCTCATCACTCAGTTTGCTCATTTTTTCCTCTTCTTGGACGTGGATGACACGCTGGAGCCCTTCGCCCGCCTTCCCCGCCCCTGCTTCTTCGGCTCCCCCCAGTCGTACCGCTTACACTTCGTACACGCCTTAGGCTTCCCTCCCCTTGGCTCCCACTCCCACCCACACTGATTACAATGCACCATAACCACCACTTTATTATAATTATCATTAACTGTCAAGGGCTATTTTCACCAACCACAACTCAGGGGGTCGGATACCGACCATGCCTGCCTCACCCCGTAGCTGGGACAACCTCTCGGCTCTGCCCCTGACGACGATGGCCCGCCCTGGCGTCTGGATGCCACTACAGCGCGTCGCTGGGACAGCGGTGGGGCGCTGGGCACTCGCGCCTGCAACCGCGTCCTGAAGATCGCCTACCGCGGTAACGGGTTGCGGCTGGCTGATGGCGATAGTGGCGACCGGCGCCACGTCATTGTGCCTGGGGCCCCGATCAGCAGGCCGGCGACAATCAGCAGCGCGGCCAGCCCGCCGGCCAACACCGGCTTCTTCAGCCAGATAAACCATCCGCGAGGGCGGGCCTACGAGGTAACGAGATAGTGCGAGACGGTAACGAGATCATAAACGAGATCATCTAGAAGCGTATTTATTTTTTCATCGGCATCATTATTATCTTGACATGATGTGTATGCATGTGAGAGCATGGTTGCCATGGAGGGAAAAGAGATGATTTGGATGAGGATGAGGATGAAAGCCAAGCTGGCAATCGGCGAGGACTTCAACGGAGTGGCCCCCGGAGTACCGGTGAATCCGGTATCCCCGGTCACCCAGCAGGTGTTAATCCACGGCTCCGGCAGCTGTGGCAGCACCAGCATAACCGCGGCAGCTCCCTTCGCGGCCGCGACGGGCACTTGCAGCGCGTATGGAACGGGGA
>Ga0181535_10001204_pt1 | contig 34763 bp, 32 predicted proteins | sample PEATcosm2014_Bin_44_FD_119774 | JGI IMG/M metagenome (GOLD analysis project Ga0181535, IMG submission 119774) | Peatland microbial communities from MTU Mesocosm Facility, Houghton, MI, USA - PEATcosm2014_Bin17_30_metaG | ecosystem: Environmental > Terrestrial > Soil > Wetlands > Peat | place... | reverse complement strand
GCTGGCAACCGGCGTATGCGGGCTGCAGACTTCGGCCAATCCTTACGTCTCGATTCTCGGGCCCGAGGACAGTGCTCCAGCGCGGCTCACTCTAGCGCAGGCATTCAATTCGCTGGGGACAGCCATGGCTCCCATCGTGGTCGGCGTATTCATTCTGACCGACCCTGCAAAGGTGAAGAGTCAGGCAGCCATTGCGCATACCGTTGAGGGACCTTATATCGCCATCGCCTGTGCCCTGCTGGCGCTCGGCTTCATCATTATGGGGATGCATCTTCCGGCCATCACCGGGACGCGCGATTACAAGCCGGCGAACGATGGCAGCACGATTGCCGGACGCGGCATCTGGAGCTACCGGCATACGGTGCTGGCCATGGTTGGGATTTTCCTGTATGTCGGTCTCGAGATTGCACTGGCCGCCAACGCCATCAAATTCTTCGAGACGCAGGGGAGCGCGATCAACGACTACCTGCGGTTTGCCCAGCCCTTCTCTCATGCCGTCAGCGGTCTTTATCCGCAGGGGATCGGGGAAAAGGAAGTTGTCGCCGTGCTGGCCTTCTGCTATCCGCTGGCCATGATGATCGGCCGCTTCGCGGGAACCGTGCTGATGAAATCCATCCAAGCCCACAAGCTACTGGCCTTCCTGGGCGTTTTGGGCGTTGCGCTGCTGGTCGTCGGGATGTTTTCGACGGGCCATCTCGCCATCTGGAGCCTGATTCTGTGCGGCTTCGCCAATTCCATCATGTATCCGACGATCTTCGCACTTGGCATCGCGGAACTGGGACCTTTGACGAGCAAGGGCTCGGGCGTGATCACGATCGGCAATTTCGGTGGCGCCGTGATTCCGCCGCTCTTCGGGCTGATCGCCGACAAGGCCGGCTACCAGCACGCATTTCTGCTGCCCATTGCCTGCTACCTTTTCATGACCTATTACGGTGTTTCGGGATACAAGCCGGAGCGCGAGGCTTCAGCATAGGTTCTTTTCTGCATCGTTCCATCTGACCCTCCGGCGCGTGCCGGAGGGTTTTTTCTTAGATCGAGGCGGAGATTGGGCGGAGGAAGTCGCGGCCGTTTCGCGTGCGGGACCGCAGACAACATGCGTCGAATCGAGACAGGCCGGTGCACAGCAACGGGACAGGCGCTGAAGCGCGTTGCGACAGTGTTTGTCTGCTGGCGCGACAGCTTGAATCACGGCGAAGCAGATGCCGCCGAAAAATATTCGGGATCGATGACTAAAGTTATTTTGGCCCGGACCGATGAAGGGGGTGGATGCGAACAGGCCCATCCGGAAGTGGCGGCGGCTTTGGCAGGACGAACGAGACGCCAACGGATTTGAGGGCAGCAGGGCATCCGCGAAGGAGTTGATCCCATGGCCCTCGGTGTTTTGAACAATCTGTCGGCAATCTACGCTGAGAATAATCTCAACAACACGAATGCCAGCTTGCAGACGGTTCTGCAACAGTTGTCTTCGGGTTCCAAGATCAACTCCGGAGCCGATGACGCCGCCGGGCTCTCGCTGGTGAACGGGTTGGAGGCAAATTCGGTTGCGCTGACGCAATCGACCACCAACGCCACGGAGGGCGCGGGGCTGCTTCAGGTGGCCGATGGCGCGCTGTCGCAGGTGACGAGCCTGCTGGACCGCGCCGTGACGCTGGCTACGGAAGCCTCGAACGGCACCCTGAATTCGACTCAGGAGTCCGCGGCCAACCAGGAATACCAATCCATCCTGGCCGAAATCAACAACATTGGATCCACGACCACGTACAACCAGGAGCAGGTCTTCAATGGCACGATCGTTTCCATCTACACCGGCGACTCTTCGACGTCGGGCTCGTCGATCGACGATCTGAACATTCACTCCTTGTCGTCTTCGGCCCTCGGCGACACAAACGGAGAGATGGCCTACAGCAACGGCGCGTCCAACACGTTTATTGACTTGTCGAAGAATGGCGTGACTGCAAAAGCCGGCGATGCCCTGGTGAATGGCACTTCGAGTTTGACCGTTAACTATATGGCGTCAGGGGTAAACGGCGCCGCGGTTCAGAAACAAGCGACCATCAGCGTTGGCGGCGCCACCGGCTACGCCGACACGGCTCAAGGAATGATCAATGCCATTAACGCGGCGAACCTGGGCATTACCGCCAGCTTCACCACCGCGGCCCAGGCTGGATCCCAGGCGGTGGCGGCGGCTGGCGCCGGTCATAGCGAAGATACCGGCATTGAGATCAGCGGTCCGGGCGCAGGAGTGGGGAGCGGCACCACACCGGGTACTGTCGGCACCTTGGCGATCGCGGGTGGTACAGACTCGGAGACCGATGCGATCAGCGGGTCTCTGAGCCTCAAGAATGCCTCCGGCTCGGTCATCACCATTAATTTGGGGCAGGCGGGCATCAGCGACAACATGGTTGATCTGGCTACTACGCTCACCAACGACGGGTTCACCGTCACGAACAATCTCACCGCCGGCGCCGCTGGAAGCCTGACGATTACCACGGCCAACAGCAATCAATCGGCGATCACCGCATCTTCTCTCCAGGACACAACGGCTGGCACCCTCACCTACACTGCCTCCGGGGACTACTACACTGTCGGTGTTTCAACACCTGCCATCGGAGCAAATGGAATTGCGGATTCGGCAACCCAGCAGGCGGCTTCTGCGACCTTCACGGCAGATACAAGCGGGACGGGCGGGATCGCAACGATGAGCTACTCCGATAGTGCAGGCGCGAACCTTGGCGATACCAGCCTCACCGACCAGTCGAGCGCTCAGTCCGCGCTGAACGAGCTCAACATTGCCATTAGCGACGTGGCCGCGCAGGATGGTTACATCGGCGCCCAGATCAATACTCTCAATTCGCTCAGCCAGGTGATGAGCACGCAACAGGAAAACGTGCTGTCGGCGCAGAACGCAATCCAGGCCACCGACTATGCCTCAGCCACTTCGAACATGTCGAAGTACGAGATTCTGAGCCAGACCGGCATTGCCGCATTAGCGCAGGCTAACCAGGTGCAACAGGAAGTGACCAAGCTCTTGCAGTAGAGACGGATTAGCACGACTGCAGTACCTTCAAGACAACCCAGGGACAGGGCGGCGGCAGGGCGAAAGCTTTGCCGCCCTTTCTTTTTTTGAGGACAGGCTGAGCCCCTCAGCCCCAATCGCTCACTCTTAGATATTCGTCGATGGCCTTTGCGGCTTTGCGGCCGGCGCCCATGGCCAGAATCACCGTCGCTCCGCCAGTAACAATGTCGCCACCGGCAAAGACGCCGCGCTTGCTGGTCCGCATGGTTTCGGGATCGGCCACGATGTAATTGCGCTTGTTGGTCGCGAGGTCGGGCGTGGTGCTCTGGATGAGGGGATTGGCGGTTGTCCCCACGCCGATGATCGCGACGTCGACCGGTAAGACGAACTCCGATCCGGGGATTGCGACGGGACGACGGCGGCCATCGGCATCGGGCTCGCCGAGCTCCATGCGCACGCAACGCGCGCCGGTAAGCCAGCCCTTTTCGTCGCCGATAAACTCGACGGGATTGGTGAGCATGCGAAACTCGATGCCTTCTTCGCGCGCGTGCTTCACTTCCTCGGCGCGGGCCGGCATCTCCGCTTCCGACCGCCGGTAGACCAGCGTGGCTGTCTTCGCGCCCAGCCGACGCGCAGTGCGGACGGCATCCATTGCAGTGTTGCCGCCGCCGACAACCACTACGTCGCGATCGCAGCAGTCGTAGATCGGCTGATCGAATTCGGGAAACTTGTAGGCGCGCATCAGGTTGGTGCGCGTGAGGAATTCGTTGGCCGAGTAAACGCCGTTCAGGTGCTCGCCGGGCACGCCGAGAAATACAGGCAATCCGGCGCCAGTGGCTACGAAGACCGCATCGAATCCTTCCACGCGCATGAGCTCGTCGATCGTGACGCTCTTGCCAACCACTACGTTGGTTTCGAATTCCACACCCATGCGGCGCAGATTGTCGACTTCCTCCTTCACGATCGCCTTCGGCAAGCGGAACTCGGGAATTCCGTAGACCAGCACTCCGCCCAGTTCGTGCAGCGCCTCAAAGACACGCACGCGATGGCCCTTTTGAATCAAATCGCCCGCGGCTGAAAGCCCAGCCGGACCGCTGCCCACGACCGCTACACTCTTGCCGGTGGAGGGAGCGATCTCAGGTAATCCCAGCTCGCCACTCTCACGCTCGAAGTCGGCGATAAACCGCTCGAGGTTGCCGATGGCGACGGGCTCGCCTTTTTTGCCCACGACGCAGCCGCCCTCGCACTGGCTCTCCTGCGGGCAAACACGGCCGGTGATGGCGGGCAGGGCGTTATCTTCGCGCATCTTTTTGGCCGCCCCAAGAAAATCGCCTGCATAGATGAGCGCGACGATCTCCTTGATCTTGACGCCGACCGGACAATCCAACTGGCAGCCGGGTTTGGCACAGGCGATGCAACGCGCGGCCTCAGTGACGGCGCCTATCGCAGCCAGGCCACGATTCACTTCGTCGAAGTTGTGCGCGCGAATTTCGGCGTCGAGCTCCGCCATCTGCACGCGCGGAATCTTCATGCGCTCCTTGAGAGGAAGCAGATTGGCCTCAGGCATGATGCTTCACCTCCTGCGCCTCGAGCTTCGCGCGCAGTTTCGCTGCTTCCTTTTCTTTGGTAGCCAAGGCAGCACGAACGCGGGCCAGCTCCTCCTGCCTGTGCAGCTCAAATTCCCTCAGTGACTGGCACTCCTGGCCGCGATACATGGCGTTGCGCTGCATCAGCACTTCAAAATTCACCTGTGAAGCATCGAACTCCGGCCCGTCGACACAGGCAAACTTGCTCTGGTTACCGAGCAGCACTCGGCAGCCGCCGCACATGCCGGTGCCGTCGACCATGATGGAGTTGAGGCTGACCATGGTCTTGATGCCCAGCGGCCTGGTCATCTCTGCAACGGCGCGCATCATGGGCACGGGGCCCACGGCAAGAACAAAGTCCGGCTTGCGGCCGGCGGCGATCAGCTCATCGAGCTTCTTGGTCACCAGGCCTTGCTCGCCGTAGCTACCGTCGTCCGTGAGTATGTAAGCCTCATGGCTCGCCGCGCGCACCTCGTCTTCAAAGACCACCATCTCTTTGCTGCGAGCGCCTTCAATGAAGATGACGTGGTTGCCGGCGTCGCGCAGTGCGTTCGCGGTGGGCAGAGCCATGGCCGTTCCCACGCTTCCTGCCAGAATCACGGCTGTACCGTAATTTCGAATCTCAGAGGGGCGTCCAAGCGGACCGACGACATCGAGAATCGAGTCTCCCGCCTCAAGCGAGTTAAGCAGCGACGTGGTTTTGCCCACGGCTTGCACTGCGATCGTGATCGTGCCGGCCGCCGGATCGGCGCTCTTGATGGTAAGCGGAATGCGCTCACCACGATCGTGAAGCCGGAGGATGACGAACTGCCCCGGCCGCTGCTTGCGCGCGATGCGCGGCGCCGCGACAGTGAATTGCCGGATGTTTAGGCCGGCGGTGCGGGCTTCCATGATCCTGAACATGGCTGTCTCGCTGTGGGCGTGATCCTTTGTTGCGCGCCGGCGGCCTGTCACCATGCGGGTTCGATGTGGTGCGGGGCCTGTGGGACACAGACGCGCAGGGGCGCGGATCGCTCCACACTCCTCGTTCAGCCCTGATTATTCAGAGATTGCGGGCTTTTGCTTGTGATGCGAGTCACGCGGCGGACGGCGTAGGTGGCTCATCAAATAAGCCGGTAGCCTAGGCCTGCCGCGCCGTCCACATCAGATACAGACCCCATGCCGCCAATGTGCAATCGTCGCGGATCGTCCCGTCCAGAATCATGCGTTCGAACTCCGCGATGGGAACGGAGTGGGCCACCAGATCGTGCTCCTCGGCGTCGGGTTTCTTTTCAGCTGGAGTGAGGCCGGTAGCGAGAAATACGTGCTCGCGTTGCCGTGCAAAGCCGTAGGCGATCCACATGGTTCCGAGCTGGGTCATCCGCGCCGCTTTTAAGCCGAGCTCTTCCTGCAATTCTCCGCGCGCCAGTTCTTCTGGATCTTCGATGGCCCTATCCCAAGTGCCCTGAGGCAACTCCAGCGTCCGCTCCTGAATGGTGTAGCGATACTGTTCCACGAGCCAGATGCGATCACCGTCAATGGGAATGATGATGGCGCCGTCTTCTTTTTCAACGACGCCGTAGACGCCTTTTTGACCGTTGGAGCGCAGGATCTCGTCTTCGCGCACGCGCATCCAGCGGTTGCGATAGACCTCCCGGCTGGAAAGCGTAGCGATGGTGCGGCCTGCATCTTGCCCGGAGTGCCGACCATCCTCGAGCATTGTGCATCCTCGACGTCACAAAACGTGTGCGAGTCAGGAGCCCCGCACGACAGCCGGCCGGAGGCCAGCACTACAGCACGTTAACAGTTCACCACGACGGCCGAGCAACCGGGACGCTCCGGTCTCCAGTGCACCAGAAAATCGGTAAGCGCGGAGGATTCCATGCTGCGCATGGCTTCAAACTCACCGTTCCTCTGGCTGTAGAGCAGCGCGCCGCGGTCGCTCAGGACGGCTAGCGCGGGCACGCCCTTGTGGAGCGGAACGTCGTACTTGTCGGCCAGGTCCTGGTTGGCATCGAAGTGGCCGATATTGATATGCACTACGACGAAATTCGCGTCAATCAGCGGCCGATTCTTATCGTCGTGCATGTAGAGATCCAGCACCTGGCAGTCGCCGCACCAGTTGCCGCCAAAATCCAGAAGAACGCGGCGGTGCGTAGCTGCGGCCGTTTTAAGGGCAGCGGCGAGGTCGGCTTTGGCCTGCGAGGGATCGGGATAAATGTCACGGCCGGCGGAGTTGGCCGTGCCGCAGGCGAGCGCCAGTAAACCAGCCAGGGCAAAGAGTTTGAGAGCCTTCATAAGGGAGACCTCCTCGACACTTCTAAGTCTGCCACAACCGCCTGGCCGCAAGCATGCCAAGCCGCAATTGTGCGACAATAGACCCGTGAAGAAACGCGCGGGTTAAGTTGATGCGCGTGGAGGAATATCGATGGGCGATCTACTTCAGCCTTGGCACATTATCGTGCTGGCCATCCTTGTGTTTGTGCTGTTCGGGGCCAAGAGGCTGCCGGAACTAGGCAAAGGGCTGGGCGAGGGATTGAAGGGTTTCCGCGAGGGGATCAAAGGGACACCCGATCCACCGCCGGCACAACCGGTTCAACAGCAAAACACGCCCCCCCCGCCGCCGGCATCGAACGCGCCAGTTGAGCCGAAGTAAACGGCCTGAAGTAACGCTGAACGGGTGGCGACGATTTCGCATTCAGGCGCGCGGTGTGCCGTTTAAGGATTCGAGGAAAAGAAAAGCCTGTGCCGCGGCACAGGCTTTCGTGTTTTCTAACTCTGAAGAGGCGTGCCCGCCTTACTTGTAATCCTGCGCGGAAGGATAGTAGCCACGCTTGGCAATCACCGTGACGTTAGGCCGGTCGACGCGTACATCGATGTTACGGAACTTGTCATCGTAGATCGACTCGTGGCTCAGGTAGCCGAGGGTGTACTGATCGCGGGCCTCTGTGGCGATCTTCGCGTAGCTGCGCTCGATACCGTTCACGCCGCCCTCGGCGTAATAATCGCCGCCGGTGGCGACGGTGTACTTGTAAAGAATGTTGTCATAGACACCGGTGAAGGGGATGTGGATGCGGTCAACCCACTCGCCTCCCCAGCGCGCCGTGTCGCCCACCAACGTGCCATAGACGGCGATCTTGTTGGTTTGCAGGTAGCGCACCACTTCTTTCCAGCTCGCCTTGCTGCCGTACTCCTTGCCGTCGGAGATCACGAAGATCATGCGCCGGCGCTCTTTGGGACGCGTGGAAAGCTCCTTGGCAGCGGCCAGGATTGCGTCGTTGAGCGTGTGAATCTCCTTGGGTAGATCGAGTTGCCCGATCGACTGCGTCGACCCTCCCGGCTGCAGAGTCGGGTCAGCGCAATTCCCATTGATTGAAATCGGGCACGCGGCGAAAGGATTGCCGCCGGTCACGGGCACCGAGGGATCGGTGCCGGTGGCTTGCGCCAACGAGAGCACTGCGGGAAGACGGGAGCTCTGCGCGCCGGTAAACCCCGTCCACTCCTTTGCGCCGTTGGTGTAGGTAAAGACGGCGGCCTCGTCATACGGCGTCAACGCGCCCTGGATGGAGCCCATGGAACGGTTCACCTGGTCCATTACGTTCGAAGGCAGCGTCTGGTCGATAACGAAGGCGATGGAAAGCGGCTCCGGATCCACGCTGAACACCCGCAACGGTTCGCGGGTTGTGTTCTCATACACGGTGAAATCGCGCCAGGTAAGCCCCGAAACCAGATTGCCTTTGGAGTCCTTCACGGTGACCGGAACCTGAACGAAATTCACGTTTACTGTGATCGTCGGCGCCGCGGAGAGACTTTGCGCCGGCGGAGCATCGTGCAAGTTCGGCGCTGGCTGGTCAACTGCGGGCTGGGGGCTCGGGGGAGTTAGTGGCTGGTCAGGCGCAGTTTGCGCGCCGGGGCTTGAGCCCGAATCTGGAGTTGTGGGAGCTTCTCCCGCACCGACTCCCGGAGTGATTCCACCGCTGACGCCCGGCAGCGGCGGCGGAGCCTGGGGCGTGGGCGCGTCGGGAACAGGGGCCGGTTGCTGCTGGGCCAGAACCCCCGAAGCCAGCACCAGCCCGATACTCAGAAGTCCCACTGGCGCAATGGCTTTCCAACTCTTCACCGCGATTTCATCCTCCCAGGGCCCTTCTTGCGCCCGCTGAAAGCTGCGACGCACATCTACAATGCCGCAATGGTCAGAATATCAGACGCGCCAGAGGCTCGCAGGTTGCCTGCATGCGCGCGAAGAGGCGCGGGGACCTGCAAACGAACAAGCGCGATATGCTCTCTTAGGGATCGAATTCTCGTCTAACGGAGCATTATGCGCTCAGGGTGTGCTCGAGGGATCGGAGTTGCCGCGTTGCTGGTTGGTTTGCCGGTGTTGCCGGCAATGGGATGGGGCCAGCTTGCGCCATCGCCCGACGCGCCGCCTGTGAGTACTGCGCCTGCTCCTCCGCCCGATGAAAATTCTATGGAGACGCTTAAGGTGCAGGTGAACCTGGTCGACCTGTTCTTTACCGTCAAGGACAAGAACGGGACACTGGTTCCGCATCTCACCCGCGATGAGTGCAGCGTGACAGAGGACAAGGCGCCGCAGACATTCAAGAGCTTTGTGGCTGAAACCGACACGCCCCTGACTTTGGGAATTCTGCTCGACACCTCGGGTAGCCAGCAGAGACTGCTGCCGCTGGAGCAACAGGCTGGCAGTCAGTTTCTGGGGCAGGTTTTGCGCAAGCAGGATGAAGCTTTCCTGGCCTCATTCGACGTAAATGTGGATTTGCTGCAGGACTTCACCAACAGCCCCCACTTGCTTGCGCGGGCCATGGACAAAGCGCAGATCAACACTGCCGGCGGCAATGGCGGGGGCATACCAGGCCTTGGCGGCGGGCCGGTCCCCATCAGCAATCCCAAGGGCACTGTGCTCTATGACGCCATTTATGAGGCGACCAACAACAAACTCAACCAGGAGACCGGCCGCAAAGCGCTGATCATCCTGACCGACGGCGAGGATGAGGGCAGCGACCACAAAATCAAAGACGCGATCGGCGCCGCGGAGAGAAATAACGTCATCGTTTATGTGATTCTGATTGCCGACCGGGCCATGTACTGGAGCCAGGGCGAGGGCTACTACGGCTACTCTCCCGCAAAACAAATATCTGAAGAGACCGGCGGACGGCTGATCGACGTGGGGAACAACGGCGCCAAGCTGCAGGCCGCGTTTGAGGAGATTGAAGCCGAGCTGCGCACCCAGTACGTGGCCAGTTACACACCCAGCAATTCGAAACAGGACGGAACGTTTCGGCACATTGGTCTGGAGTGCAAAGGCGACAGCGGAGACAGCCTGAAAGTGCAGGTGCGCAAGGGCTACTTCGCGCCGACGCCGGAGAACTGACAGCCCTGCCACCGCATTGATTGCAGTAGCCATTTGATCGGACGGCGCGGATGCGAGCTGGGCTTCAAAAGGATCTCTCGATGAAACTCTCCATAACTTTTGCGGTGGCTATTACGGCGCTCGCAAGCGTTTCGCTCCCGGCGCAGCAGCCGGATGAAACCGCGCCGGCGGGTGACTCCGCAAAGGCAACTTACGCGCCTACCGCGGGAGGGTTCGGCGACCTGGCGTTCGCGCACGCCTACGAGATGAGCTGGGTAAGGTGCGAGCTCGACGATAAGCTGGATTCAAAGACCGCCAAAGTCGGCGATCGGGTGGAGATCAAGACCACAGATAAAGCGCAGACCTCCGACGGCACGGTGATTCCCCGAGGTACGCGCCTTGTGGGCCGAGTGACCGAGGCGCAGGCCTACGACGAGCAACATGGGCCGGCACGCATTGCGATTGCCTTCGACCACGCGGAGTTGAAGAACGGGCACAGTCTTGCAGTTCACACGCTGATTCGCGCGGTGAACCCGAGCGCCAGCTCGATGACCGCGCCCCAGGCGAACGACGAGAACATGATGGGTATGCCGGGGTCGCCCGGCGGCACTGCAAACGCTGGAAACATGGGAGGCCGCGACTACGGCGGCGGCGCACCCAGTTACGGAACCACGCAAGTGGACGGAGTCTCCGATGCGGCCGTTTATTCGCGTAACAGAGCCGACACCGGCCTTGGATCGACGGAAAGCTCGGCAGCGCGAGGAGCCGGTGGCTTGGCTTCGGATACCGGGGCTCATGGAGTTGCCGCGGCGCGCGCTGTTCCGCATCCCACGGGAGTTCCTGGTGTGATGCTCGCTGGAAACAGCACGTCTTCCGGTGTGCTGCTGGCCTCCCGGCAAAATATTCAGATCGAGAGCGGGGCGCAGATTGAATTGGGAGTTGTTGCGGACCGGTGAAGAGAGTTCACAGTTCGTAGTTCTTAGTTCACAGTTCAAAGCGCATGGTGGCTCAGCCATGGCCGGGGCCGCGTCTGATTCCCCGCAAACGGCAGTGAACTACGAACTAAGAACTGTGAACTGAGGATGATGACCGTCTCTGTCCGATTTTCGGACACCAGGTTACCGAAGTTGCGCAACGCGTAATCTGGCGTGGAGGATGGCGCTTCGATAGTATCGGCGGCGTAGGGAAAAACTTGAGGCCGCCGCGAACAAGAATATCGGCCTCGGACATTCCCGATTCGAGGTGAGGTTCATGGACCTTCAGTTCGCCGTTCAGGAAGGCTTGGAAATCAGCCCGCGATTCCGCCAGACCCTCGAGGAGCGAATTGCCAAGCTGGAGCGCGATGCCGCTTACGATGAAGCGCAACTGGACCGGCTGAACGATATCGACCATATTCGCCGCCAGATGCGGCTGGTAAACGTCGAGCGTGCCGAAGCGCTGCGCTTGAGAATCTTCCTTGATCGCGCCAAAACCCGGCAGTCCCGCCCGCTGATCGAACTCTAAAGAAATCCTTCGCAATCAGCGTTCCGCACGCGAATCCACAGGACCGCGTGTTTCCACAAGTGCGCCGCTTCTCGATCGGTCGTACACTGGAGCATCTCTTGAGGTGCGCACGGTTTGCCGACCCTCGATTATTCCGTAGTAGACGTCTTTACTGCCCAGCCGCTCGCCGGCAATCCGCTGGCGGTGGTGATGAACACATGCGGCCTGACGACGGAGCAAATGCAGGCCATCGCGCGCGAGTTCAATCTTTCTGAGACCACGTTCATTGAGCGCAGAGAAGAAGCGATTGAGCGAGCCGAGGGCGTGCGGGTGCGCATCTTCACCACGCGGGAAGAGCTCAACTTTGCCGGCCATCCGACGCTGGGCACGGCGAGCGTTTTAAAGATGCTCGCGCCGGAAACGGTGCAACACGACACGGTGACTCTGGCCGAAAATGTCGGACCGATCCCGGTACGGTTCGATAAGAGCGCTGAAGACGCCGGCGGTTCGGCGGGGTTCTTCGGCGAGATGACACAGCGCGATCCGGAGTTTGGCGCGGAGCTTGATCGAACCGTTGTCGCGCGGCTGGCGGGATTGAAGCCAGACGACCTCGATCCCGCTCTGCCGCCGCAAGTGGTTTCGACAGGCACCGCCTTTGCCATTGTGGCGCTCCGCTCTCAGGAAGCCCTGGCGCGACTCAAGGTGGATCAGGAGGAAGCGACGGCGTGGCTGCGCGAGCGCGGCGCAAGGTGGTTTTATGTCATCGCACCGGACCCGGACCAAAACCAGGAAAAAACGAAGTGCTACCGGGCGAGGATGCAGTTCAATGGCGGTGAAGATCCGGCCACGGGCTCGGCGGCCGGTTGCGCCATTGCGTACCTTGTAGCTCACGGCGCGGTTCAGCCGGGTGCGCGCGTGCACGTGCGCCAGGGCTTGGAGATGGGACGGCCGAGCGATCTTTTTCTTTCCGCGCAAAAAGAAAATGCGAGGGTAAGCGGTGTCCGCGTTGCGGGCAGCACAGTTCTTGTTGCAAAAGGACAGCTTTTCCTGCCGTGATGCACATGCTTTCAACAGATATTCATCTTCGCAAGTTGCGTTGTGTGTGTGTTGTAGCGGTTTTCCACTTGTTTCAATCGGATTTTCATTGGCATCTTCGCTTCGTTTTCCCTCTTTTCACGATTCGCCGCTACCCGTACTGTTTCGATTCGTAGCAGACAATTCTCTGACGCGTCACGCCGGAATTTGCCTGACGCGTTAAACCGCTGAGCACTCGACTGCAAAGCAAGATTGAGCCGTTGAGGGTCTCGTGCCGGTTGCCTTGCCATGGGAGCGGCTGTATCCCGAAAGGGTGCAGGGACCCATGCGGGTGAACTGTGCGCGCAGAACCGGAATAAACGAGCCTGCCTTGTTGCTGTCTACCGGGCCAGAGACTCTTAGTTGTACCTTGAACCCGCTTTACGGGCGGGAAATTGTTGCCTTGAAACGTGGCATTGAAATTGAATCAGGAGTAACCCCCATACCATGCGTCCGAAGAAAGTGATCCTCTGTGTAGACGACAACGAGCAAGAGCTTTCGGTGCTCAAGTTCACGCTGGCAACGAATGGCTACCGCGTGCTGGCGGCTTCAAACGGTCAGGAGGCGATCGCCGTTTTTTCTGCGACGCCGCAAATCGACCTTGTCCTGGCCGACACCCAAATGCCCCAGATGAGCGGGATTCAGCTCGCGGAACGGCTGAAGCGCATGCGGTCGCATGTGCCCATGCTTCTGCTTGGCGATGCCCAGGCCGTGGGCGGAGAAATGCATGTGGCCGACGCGGTGATGGCAAGGAAGAACTGTACTTCGTTCGAGCTGCTGGAGCGCGTGAAAGTGATGAGCGCGCGCAAGCGCGGCCCCCGCAAGGGTGCGCACCGCGTGGCCCAGGACGACGTTCTGGCCGCGGCGTCGTGAGAAATGCAGGGAGCAGACAATCGGGAATAGGGACTAGATTGAGGTGGCGCGCCTAGACGTGAGTCGATCCTCCCTGACCCGAGATCGCCGCCCGAGAGCAACAGCCCCGTCTTGCCAGGTTTGGAATGAGCTCAAGCGACAAGACTGACAATTGGCTCTGGCGTCTATGCTTCAGGAACCCGGCCTGCTCCCTATTCCCTATTGGCTACTCCCTGCCTTGCTCGCTTCCCACTTGACGAGGATGCTCGGCTTTCCGCATACTCCCCACTTATGGCTGTAACTATGGCTGTGCGCTGGCGGTGAAGGTGTGCCTCCGGTGAAAGTTGGTTCGTATGGACCTGGTCCTTTTACGTCTTCTTTTTGTCCTCTTGCTTGCCGCGGTTTGCTACTTTCTTCGCCCCTTCGGACTCGCGACGGGTTGGGAGGGCGCAATCGTAGGCGCGGTTGCGGCGGGCGCGGTCATCGTCTTCGAGATGCGCGTCAGGGCTCTCACGCTGCGGCGGCTGATCGGCGCAGTTGTGGGCAGCGTGCTTGGCATCGTCGGAGCGGCGCTGTTCTGCCTGGTGCTGCGCTCGGCTCCGCTCTCCAGTTCCAACTCCGCGGTCCTGCAGATCTTTGTGCTCTTCCTTATGACGTATGTCGGCCTGCTGGTGGGCGCGAGCAAGGGCGACCTGCTGAACCCCGCCGCGCTGGGCACGGTCTTTTCAGGCGATAAGCCCACCCGCCGCAGCGCCAAGGTGCTGGATACCAGCGTCATTATCGACGGCCGCATCGCTGACATCGCCGAAGCCGGCTTTATTGATGGAACGCTGGTGGTGCCGGAGTTCGTCCTGCGCGAATTGCAAACCGTCGCCGACTCCACCGATGGCTCCAAGCGCCAGCGCGGACGCCGCGGCCTGGATATGCTGCAGCGCATGCAGTCGAACGACAAGATCCTCGTCCAGATTGTGCCTGACGACTTCCCCTCGATTCGCGAAGTGGACCTGAAGCTTTTGGAACTGGCAAAGAAATGGGAAGCGAAGGTGGTGACCAACGACTTCAACCTGAATAAGGTGGCCCACCTGCACCATGTTGAAGTGCTGAACATTAACGACCTGGCCAATGCTTTGAAGCCAGTGGTGCTGCCCGGCGAGCGCATGAGCGTGCTGATTCTGAAAGAAGGCAAGGAGTATAACCAGGGCGTGGGCTATCTGGATGACGGCACCATGGTGGTGGTGGATCACGCCAGGAAGCTGATCGGGCGGTCTGTTGGGATCTCGGTTACCAGCGTGCTGCAGACGGCCAGCGGCAAAATGATTTTCGGCAAGATGGACGAGAACGGGAACGGCAAGCCGATGGTGGAAGCATGATGAAAAACAAAGTGCAGGTTTTCGCGATCGTCGCAGAGAAGCCGGCGGTTTGTACTTGCCCTAAAAGGGACTGCGAGCGGCACGGCGACTGCCAACGGTGCAGGGATTATCACATGCACTCGAAACGCCAGCGGTCGCCATACTGCGAACGCAAGCCGGGATGGTTCAAGCGCGTATTCGGCGGCAGGCCCGCGCGATAATCTGCGCTGAAGCCGTCAACTGACCGCAACCGATTGAACGGGGCTACGCGGGCTGCAAGCGTTCCGTCAGCCGGCGCTTCGCCTCGGGCCATTCTTCGGCAAGAATCGAATAGCGATACGAGTCGCGGGCGATGAAATCTGAGGCCATGCGGTGCGCGCGAAGAACCCCCTCGAGCTTGCCCCCGATGCGCTCGATGGCCGCCTGCGAGCGTTTGTTGCGCGCGTCGGTGTGCAGGCAAACGCGAAGCATACCCCACTCTTCAAAAGCATGCGTCAGCATCAGCAGCTTGGCTTCAGTGTTGGCCCCGGTGCGGACGGCTTCGTGCGCCAGCCAGGTGTAGCCGATTTCGCATGTGTCAGGATTCTCGCGCCCGTAGCGCGAATGACCAGCGGGCCATGCCCAGCGGTCGATATCAAAAAACCGCGTGGAACCGACGACGACGCCGTCCGCCACCCGAATGGTGGCGAAAGCCAGCGCGGTGCCGGCTTCGCGCAATGCGAGCGCTGTGTCGATATAGCGAAGAACAGCGTCGCGGCCGATGGGCACGGCGCTCCATTGGTAAAGGGTGGGATCGCCCGAAGATGCAGCGACGAGCCCGTCTGCGTGAGCCTGCGACAACGGCTCAAGACGAATGTGGCGGCCGGTAAGGACTGGAGAGTCGAGGGTCATGCTTTTCTTTAGGCCGCGGCTCGGTCAATCGGACGCGGTGAACTGCGTTCTTAGTACTTCTGCACCTTGGGGTCGATCTGGTCAGCCCAGGCCAGAATTCCCCCCGCGAGGTTCTTCACGTTGGGATAGCCCTGCTGCGCGAGGAACTCCGCGATGCGCTGGCTGCGGCCGCCGGAGCGGCACTGCACAACGATCTCGCGGTTGCGGTCGATCTCGGCCAGCCGCCGCGGCACTTCGTTCATGGGAATGAGCGTGCCGCCGATGTTCGCGATCTGATACTCGTGAGGTTCGCGGACGTCGAGGATCATGAGGTCGTCGCCGGCGTCGAGGCGCTGCTTCAGTTCCTGCACTGTGATTTGTGGAATGCCGTTGTTCAAGGTTTTCTCCTGACTGGATTGGGGCGCAAGGCCGCAGAATTGCTGGTAATCAATGAGCCGCGTGACCGTCGGATTTTCGCCGCAGACCGGGCACTCGGGGTTCTTTTTCAATTTGAGCTCGCGGAAGCGCATGGCAAGCGCGTCGATGAGGAGGAGACGCCCGATCAACGGGTCTCCTTTAGCTAAGACAAGCTTGATGACTTCCGTGGCTTGAATGACGCCAACGAGGCCGGGCAGAATGCCCAGAACTCCGCCCTCTGCGCAATTCGGCACCGTACCGGGCGGGGGCGGCTCTGGATAGAGACAGCGATAGCAAGGGCCTTCGCGCGTGGCGAAGACACTGGCCTGGCCTTCAAAGCGAAACACCGAACCGTAGACATTGGGCTTGCCCAGAAGGACGCACGCGTCGTTGACCAGGTAGCGGGTAGGGAAGTTATCGGTGCCGTCGGCGATGACGTTGTAATCCTTGAGAATCTCGAGGGCGTTGGCGCTCGTCAGCATCGTCTCGTGCTTGATCACCTTCACGCCCGGGTTGAGCGCGGCAAGCTTCTCCGCGGCGGAGTCGAGCTTGCTGCGGCCGATGTCGTTTGTGGTGTGGATGATCTGGCGCTGCAGGTTGCTTGCGTCCACCACATCGAAGTCCACAATTCCGAGGGTCCCGATGCCGGCTGCGGCCAGATAAAGCGCGAGCGGCGAACCGAGCCCGCCTGCGCCAACGCACAAAACGCGCGCAGCCTTGAGCTTCCGCTGGCCCTCCATTCCCACTTCAGGAAGGGAGATATGGCGGGCGTAGCGCGATAAGTCGGCGCTGGTGAGCTCTGGGAGTTGGATTGGGGTAGTGGCGGCGCCCATGGCGCGGGATCTCCGGTCACCTTCAGTGTACCGGGCCGGCGCGGCGTATCGCTCTGCGGCCGGCAGCTCTCAGGTTCACTTGGAGAGCCGCCGGCGCGAGGCGTTGGTTGAGGCGCTACTGCGCGGGTTTTGCCGCGGGCTTCGCGGCGGGCTTGGCGGCAGGCGCGGCATGCTTCGGCTTCCAGAAATCCGGAGCAGCCTTGACCCACTCATCCATTGGATAGCTCTGGACGGGATTGATCGCGAACAACTCTGAATCGGAACTTTCGATGCAGTCGGCTTCGAGTTCGCGGAGCTTCTTCAGCCCGTCTTCGCCGAGTGCATCGCGGAACTGCTTGTCCTCGGCGTAGCCAGTGTCGATTTCGGCCATCGACTTGTCGGCGCTGAAGGAAACATACTCATTGTCGCCGCCGTAGGCGAGCTCATAGGTCGCCCAGTGCGCGCTGGTCCCGGCCTTCTTTTGCGCTTCAATGACCAGGCTGACAAGCTCGTGCCACTCTTTGCCGTGGCCCGGCTTGACGTGGAACGAGGTGATCTCGAAGTCGCGCGCCTGCGCAATGTCCACATCGGGACGATAGCTCAAGTCGTCATCGAGCGAGAAAATGAATTGGTCGGTTCCATCCAACAGCTCACCATCGGCCTGGGTGTCCTTGTCCAGCGCGGCAGAGAGCGCCGCGTTCTTCATGGTGGCATTGTTGTCGTTCTCCAACGCCGCGAAGGAGTCATAGCCGACGAGGTAGAGGGCGCGCGATTTGCCGGAGAGCGAATTCAACGCGATGTAGTGGGTGGGCCACTTGGCGGCGGCCATGTCAGCCACAAATTTGCTTTCGGACTTGTCGTGCAGCGAGCCGCCTTTTCCCGGCTTGAGGAACTCACGCTCGATCAAGAGTACCTTGGGCGGATGGTGCATTTCCTGTGCCGCGGCGAACAGACTTCCACCGGCCGCGATAGTCAGAGCGAACAGAGCGGGGCGCATGATCTTCATATTTCGAGAATCCTCCTTGATTGGCTCGGAGTTTCTTTGCGATGAGGGAAGGGGAACGGGAAGCGCAAGCTCTCCAGGGCACAGCGATTATGAGGCCCGAAAGTGGATGGTGTAAAGAAGTTTTTCATTTTCGTGAAGATAGGGATAGATGGAAGCCATTCAGCGGACGGGAGTCTCCTCTGCTCGGGGCTGAATCAGGCGGGGCTTGCGTCTGTGCCGGCTTCGTCTATCTGGATCGTTTGCGGGACGAAGTGCTTGTCTTCTTCGGCGGTTCCGGCAAGCAGAAACGCGTTGGTTTCCGCAGCTTTGCCTTGAATCACTTCGGTGATGACGGTTACGCAACCGAGCCAGTGAGCTTCTTCGAGATCCGTGGCGGACCAGCGCGCGGGATGGCCGGGGTGGGAGTGATAAAAGCCGGCGATCTCAAGGCCGCGGCTGCGAGCTTCGCGCGCGATCTCTACCAGCTCGCCGGGAGCAATCTCATAGCGGTCGCGCCGTGATTCGTCGCGGGTGTTCGTTGCCCGCACCAGCGAATCCACCTGCCAGCCGCCGGCGGTCATGCGGCCCAGCAGCGCCCCGCAGCACTCATGCGGAAAGGCTTGCTCACCGTGCGCGCGAACTTCGCGGTAGACCGCAAGGGGCAGGCGCAGAGAGCTCATGCGATCTCCGCTGGCCTTAAGAGGAAACAGGTTCCGGAATGTGAAGTGCGTGAGGTCATAACAAATAGGCCCTGCACCACCATCGCGCAAGACCGGAGGAACGGGAATTCTCGAGACTCATCCGGTATTCTTTTGAGTGTAGGCGACCCTCATGAAAAAACGCTCCCCTCATCCTAACCTCGATCAAACGCTGGAACTGTTGCGCGCACACTCCTTCGACGTGGCCCCGCATCCTGGAGTCGCCGGAGGTGTGCTGGTGAGCAAGCACGGAGTGGGGGCGGTTCTGGTGGCGCCGCGCCGGTCGGACGATCCGGAAGACGCGCCGGCCGCCTGCGCTATCCGCCCCGGAATTTTGGTGGGTGGCGAAGTGGCGCGGCTTCTTGACCGCGGCTACCAGAAATTCATTAAGACTTCCCAATATGAACTACCCGCGACGGCCAATCAATTGCAGGCAATCCATACATTCAGCGAGGAGCTGACGCAGCTTATAGGCGCCATCAGCCTGTACAACGAGTCGCTGGGGACAACCAGCGACGTCTATCGTTACGATCGGCTCATGGGCCGGGGAGCTGCAGATGCCGCGCCCGCCGAGCCGTGGGACCATGCGCCGGAGTTGACCGACGGGCACTAACCAACGAGCCCCGGCCAACTGGCATCGTTCTTCGCTGATTGTCTGAGCGGAGCGCGCCATGGGCGGGTGGGAAGACAGGAACGAGTTCACGGCCCCTCAGGCTGAACGCCGTTCCGATCCGCGTTACTCAGTCGATGAAGAGTCGGTTGTTCTTTTCGTGGGCTACGGGGCGCCAGTTCAGGCTCGCCTTGTCGATTTGAGCCAGGAAGGATGCCGCATTCGAACCATGGAGCCGGTGACCGCGCGTTCCCGCCTGCCGGTTGAAGTCTTCTTCAAGGTCAACGGAATCTCCTTCCGGTTTCGCGGCATGTTGCAGTGGACCGACGGCCACAACCTTCTCGGTATCCGCTTTGTCAATGTGGTTCCGCAGCGCATGGTGGAGCTGGCCAATGTGATCTGCGCGATGGACGAGACGTCGGAGGCCCGGGCTGAAGGAGTGAACCTGCTGGTCGCGGAACATTTAGCGACACAGCCTCTCGCTCAGCCCGAATCTGTACCGCAATCTCCGCGAAAGCCCGTGGGCCGAGAACGCCGGCAGCAGTCCCGCCATGAGGTCGACACAACTGCAACGATTCTTCTCGTCAATGTGGGATCCACGCTGCGAGGCCGGATTCTGGATCTGAGCCTGACCGGTTGCCGCATCCGCACTGACGAGCACTTCCCGGTGGGCATCTACACGCGCGTGGAGACCGAGTTCCGGTACCAGGGACTGCCGTTCCGCCTGGGCGGCGTGATTCAAGCAATCCACGACCGCAACACGGTGGGGATTCGCTTTCTCGACCTGAGCCAACGCAAGCGGGAGCAAGTGCTGGAACTGATCGCCGAGATGGACGCGATCCGCACGCAGCAGCGGGCCGCAACCGAAGGCCGCGCCTGACGGCGAAGCACCATTGTAAGACTGAGGCTGGCTTGTTGGGGCTTTGCCTGGAAACGCCGCGCGGCAATTATTTGGCCGGGGCAACCTCAATGTAGTCGAGCGCCGCCGGGTCGCTTGCGTCGGGCGCACCTTCAACGCTCAGCACGTCGCCCGGCTTCAGCTCGAAACCTCGTCCATCGGGGCCGCGCGCGGTAAATCGTGTTGAGTTGTCGCCGTTCGGCCGGCGCGAGGGCAGCCTGGCGTCAGCGGCCCAGGAGACAAGCTCCGTTCCATTGATTGCGAGCGTGAAGTGCGCTACGCCGCCCTGCAAGTCAAAATATTGCACGGCAACGTCAAAGCGGCCAGGTTTGCCCTTGTAGGTCCATTCGGCGGTGCAGGTCTTTTGCGCGGAGTCCGGATCGCATGACACGGCTTTTCCGCCGGAAGCGTCTTCCCATGGCGTGATGTCGATGATTTTGTATCCTGTGAGGCGCGCATCTTCGGCTTCCATGCGGCCCGGATATCGGCCGGCGCGGCCCATCGCGTCGGGAGTGCCGGTTTCCTTCAGGAAATATTGCACGATCGCGTCGCGCCAGACGATCGCATGGCCGGCCTGGTACTCCAGCCGCGCGCGCTCATCTTCATAGAGCTGCGGATCGATTTTGCCTTTCAGCGTGGCCCACTCATCGCCCAGCAGCGCTGCCTCTTCCGCGCCCTTGTAGTGACTGTCATAAACGTACTGGATGACGGTTTTGCCCGAATACAACCTATAGGTCCAGGGCACGTGATGAAAAAACACCAGCAGGCTCTCAGGAGTGGTGGCAGCCGATTCATAGGTTTTCGCAACCCATGGCGGGTATTGGCCGGTGAAGCCGGTCCCCGTCGCAACGCTCCGGTCCATGCCGATTCCTTTGGCGTCGTCGCGGTGCCACTGGCCCCAACCGTTGTGCTCGCTGGCTTCGACGTTCGGTCCGTAGTGGCTGCCCGTAATGTCGGTGAGCGTTTGCGTGCCCAGGAATCCCGTGTAGTCGATATACGTGGGCCAGGATTGCATCAGCATCTTGTCGACCGTCGCGACAACGTCGGGCTGGGCGCCGATGGTTTGTTTCGTCCACTCCGCGGCAATTTGCTCCGCGCTCAAATTGGGATTCCATGCGAGCCGGCCAAAGGCGTAGAGATTGGCCATGGCCAGCGGAGCGCCCAGCCAATGATCGCGACCCACGCAGGAAACTCCGATCATTCCGCCAAGAGGCTGATCGAATGTCTTGCCTTCGATGATTGATTTCACCGGCGTTGAACGATTTTCCGCGTGCAGATCGAAGTCGAGCTTCTCCTTCCAAAGCGGAGCGAGATAGACGAGATGCCTCTGCTGGCCGAGATACTCCTGCGTGATTTGCAGTTCCATGGCCTCGTTGGTCTTGTGCAGCCCGGCGAAGAGCGGCGATACCGGCTCCTCGGCCTGAAAGTCGATGGGACCGTACTTGATTTGGACAATGACGTTGGGTGCGAACTGGCCGTCGAGGGGATGAAAAATATCGTAGGCGGCGCGCGCGCGGTCGACTTTCAGGTCGTTGGAATCGAGATGGTTGTTGTAGACGAAGGCGCGATAAAGCACCACGCCGCCGTGCGCAGCAAGAGCGTTGGCCAGGACATTTGCGGCGTCGGCCGGGCTGCGGCCATAGCTCGCGGGGCCGGGCTGTCCCTCTGAATCGGCCTTCACCGTGACGCCGGCCAGATCGGGAATCTGCCGGTAGATCTCATTGAACTTTGCGGCCCACCAGGCCTTCACTTGCGGATCGGCGGGATCGAAGGTCTTGAGGCCGCCGATTTGTTGCGGGCTGGCAATGTCGACACTGATGGCAAGCCGCACGCCCCAGGGACGCATGGCATCGGCGATCCGCGCCAGGCCTTCGATCATGTCGGGCTTGAGAAACGGCGCCGCGTCGTTGACGTTATTGACATTGCATCCGTTGATACCCACCGACGCGAGCAGGCGCGCGTACGAAGTGGCTTCGCTCAGATCGTCGCGAACTTTTCCGCCCTCAAAGAAAATCGACCGGCCATCGTAGCCGCGGGTGATGGTGCCGTCGGCGTTATCCCACTCCTCCACCCAGCGGATAGGTATGGCGGGAGCTTCCGTGACGTCGAGATGAGAAAGGTCTTCCCCTATGGCAATGCGACGCAGCAAAGCGAACGCGCCGAAGAGTGCGCCATGCTCGTTCGATCCCGCGACGATGACGAGCGGCTTCCCGTGCCAAAGCGTCCGCTTGAGCCAGAATCCGTGCGGTGCAAGATGCGCGGGAACCGCCAGGCCCGGAAACGCCGCGCGAACTTCATCAAGCGTGCCGACGACGGTTTCGCCATTGCCGGCGCCGTCCGCCTTTTCGCCTGTCATGGTATCGATGCCCCCCTGAAGCTCCTGCGCAGCCGACTGCTCCAACATGCTCAACGCCAGCGCGCGAACCGATGCGGGAATCTCGGCACGATGCCCGCTCGCCTCTTGCAGCCACGCCAGGTCCTCCATCTGGGCGCGCGCCGTGGGCCCTGCGGCAAAAAACCCTGCCAATAACAACGCCGCCGGAAATTCAACGAACCACCTCGCCGCAGCCACGTTCCTCGCCATCTTTAACTCCCTACAAAGTTCTACCACCGAGCGGCGGTTGATAGACTTATTCGTCTGCGGTACCAGGGAGGGTTCGCCGTTATGCCCGTCACCATGCAGGCCGTTGTAAAGGCCAAGGCCGCGCCCGGAATCGAGCTGTGCGAAGTACCCGTCCCCACGCCCGGCCCGGGCGAAGTGCTCGTGCGCGTGCAGGCTGCGAGCGTTTGCGGAACCGACCTGCACATTTACAACTGGGACCCTTGGGCCAAGGGGCGCATTCATCCGCCGCTGATTCCGGGGCACGAGTTCTCGGGCGCCGTGGCCGCGCTGGGCCGCGGCGTAACTACAGTTCACGGAGGCGACCTGGTGAGCGCGGAGATGCACGTGGCCTGCGGCAAGTGCCTGCAATGCCGCACCGGCCTGGCGCACGTTTGCCAGCACGTCCGCATTCTGGGCGTGGATGCCGACGGCGCCTTCGCGGGCTACGCCGTGATTCCCGAGTCGAATATCTGGAAACTTTCGCCGTCGATTCCGCACGACTATGCTTCGCTGCTCGACCCTCTCGGAAATGCGGTGCACACGGTGCTTGCCGGGCCGATTGCCGCGAAGACCGTCGCCGTTACCGGCTGCGGCGCGATCGGGCTGTTCTCAATTGCCGTGGCAAAGGCGTGCGGAGCGGCGCGCGTCTTCGCCACCGAAGTGAATGCGCATCGCAGAAAAGTGGCACTCGAAATGGGCGCGGATCTGGCGCTCGATCCCACTGCCGATGAAGTTGAAAAGCAGATTCTTGAAGCCACCGGCGGCACGGGCGTAGACGTTCTGCTTGAAATGTCGGGCCATCCTGAGGCGATGCGGCTGGGATTCGCGCTGTTGCGCACCGGCGGACGCGCTTCGCTGCTCGGCATTCCCTCGCGGCCATTCGAGCTCGACTTCGCCCGCGACATCATTTTCAAGGGCGCGACGGTGCAGGGCATCAATGGCCGCAAGATGTTCGAGACGTGGTTCCAGATGGAGGCGTTGCTGGCAACGGGCAAATTGAACCTGGAGCCGGTGATCACACACCGTTTGAAGCTGAGCGAGTTCGAGAAGGCAATGGAGCTTCTGCAATCGGGCGAGGCGATCAAGGTTGTGATGCGGCCGGAGTGAGCAAGACAGGGAATAGGGATCAGGGAACAGGGATTAGAAAGACAGGTTGCGCGCACGATTCAGCATTCGAGCGTAACTCGGCGCAACCCGCGCACGGCGTTGCACAGATAAATCGCATCGGCGGTGCGAAGATCACCCAACGAGAGCACGCGCTCTTCGATTTCAGGCCGCGTTTCGAGAAGATGCCGGCGGTAAACGCCAGCCAACAAACCGCACTCGACAGGCGGCGTGAACCAGCTGCGGTCTTTCACAACAAAAACATTGCTGATGGCGCCTTCGGTGACTTCACCGTTCAAATTGAGGAAGAGCGCGTCGTCGAATCCGTCGCGAACTGCCTGCTCGAATGCCCGGTTGTAGAGCTGGCGGTGCGTCGTCTTGTGATAGAGCATCCGGTCGGCGGGATCAGAGCGCTCCGCGGCGATGCGCACGCGGCCAACGCTCTCCTTAGCCCGCGGCGGCAAAAGTTCATTGGTAATCCGGAATATGCCGTCGCCGTCGAGAAGCAGACGCACCTTACGCGGTGCTTCATCCGCAAATCTCCGCGCGTGCGCCTCAAGCGCAGAGTTGACCGCAGCTCGATCGAAGGAAAAATCAAAATACTCGGCTGAATCCTGGAGCCGGTCCAGATGCAGCTCCAAAAATGGATAGCCCGCCAGCAGTTGATCGCCGTCCCACAAGAGTGTTTCGATAAGAAAAAATTTGCCGAGTTGGCTGACGATCGGCAGGTTCCCGGCAGTAGAACTGGTTGTGCTCGCACCGAGTCCGCCGAGAAACTCTGCCTTCAGCAAGCACTCGCGATACTCCGCGGCAGCATCGGAGTCAATGACCACCCCGCTGCCCACGCCCATGGTTCCGCGCGTGCCGTCGAGTTCCAGCGTTCGAATCGCCACGTTGAAGACCGTTTGCTGCGGCGAGAAGAAGCCGATAGCGCCGGTGTACACGCCGCGCGGCGCGTCTTCCAGCCCGGCAATGAGCTGCGTGGCCCGCACTTTGGGTGCGCCCGTGACTGACCCGCAGGGAAACAACGCGCGGAAAATGTCGTGGAAACCGGCCTCGGGACGCAGCTCCGCGCTCACGGTCGAAGTCATCTGCCAGAGCGTGGGGTAGCGCTCGACAGCAAACAGCTCTTCGACCTTGACGCTGCCTGTCTGCGCGACGCGGCCCAGGTCGTTGCGCACCAGGTCGACAATCATCACGTTTTCGCTTCGGTTTTTGGCATCGCCGCGCAGCCATTCTGCAATTTCGCGGTCCTCGCGCGTGGTGCGCCCACGGCGCGCGGTTCCTTTCATGGGACACGTAACGATGCGGCGTGTTGCGCCATCATCGTTTATGCGGAAGAACAGCTCCGGAGAGAACGAGAGGATGCGACGGCCCGGCTCGCAGTGCAGGAACGCGCCGTAGTCCACCGGCTGGCGGGCGCGAAGCCGCGCGTAAAGCGCCGCCGCACTCGAGGGCGCTTCAAACTTCATCGGCGCAGTAAAGTTCAGCTGATAAACGTCTCCGGCGCGAATCCACTCGTGAATCTGGGCGATGCGCCGGGCGTATTCGGCTTCGCTGAGCGTGAACTCCGCGGCGATCTCCGAGAATGGATCTGCCGATTCCGCATGTGGCACCCGCCTGCGGAATCGCTCGAGCTCCGGCGGCTCTCCGCCTTCAAATTTCCCTGTGCTGTGATCGAAAGCGTAGCTTCGCTCGTAGATCCCAAACCAGGCGAGCGATTGCCCTTCCCGCGCCGCAACCACACCGGCCTTCGGCTCAAAGCAGCGTGCGCACTCGTAGCTGAAGAAGCCTGCTGCGAACCGGCCCGCGGCAACCGCGTTCTCAATGTCCGAAAAAAGTCCGGGGATCTCCGAAGACGAGTGCGCGACGCACACGCGCAAGGGCTCCGTGAACAATTGTGTCCACGGCTTTTCCTTGGTTTCGGAGTTGGTCTGTTTACCGCCCTCAAGCAGCACGGTGGCCGGCGTCTGCTCTACCAGCGCATAGATGTCCGGAGGAAGGGGATGCCGCCGCGCCATGCAGGCAGTGTACTTAAGAACCGCCGGTGACCGTCAGCACCATCGTGGTGTTGTTGGTGATCGCCGTGACACCGTTCGATGATTGCGCCGTGATGGTGACCGTATAAGTGCCGTTCGGAGTGGCGGGATTTGGCACCGGGCCGTGATTGAGGTAGTAGTACCGTGGATTGCAGGCGGTGGTTCCGAGCGCGGTAATCAGCCCCACCAAAGCCACGAGTGCCAGGCGCTGCAACCAGCGCCGGCGGCGCGCGCCCCAAGCCAATCCACCGAGGCCCAACATGCCCGGCAGCAGAACGGCCCATGCGACCGGACGGCCTGCACTGCCCGGAAACGCGGGCTTCAAGACCCTGGCCCCGCTGGGCGCGACGGTTTGAAGCAGCATGGAGCTGACGGGCGGGCAAGCGGACGCAGGCGAGTTGGCAGGGCAGCTTGCGGGCGTGGTCGGAAGAATCTCGACCGATTCCGGAGTAAAGGTACAACTGGCCTCGCTGGGAAGACCGGAGCACGAGAGGGTGACGAACATGGGCGAGGTGAGCGCCGCGTTGTCTTCCGGTACCACCGTCACGGCGATCGTGCCCGCATTGCCGGCGGTAAGCGTGAGTGGAAGCGTGGAAGGCGCCACGGGGGCCAGCGAAAGAGTGAAGTTGGGCGTGGAACTGGTTTGGGCCGTCGCATTCGTGCTGGCGGAGGACGAACTCAGGTGCGACGCATCGCCCGCGTAGACGGCGCGCAGGTTGTGATCTCCGCCGGACAGCGAAAACTCTGGCGAGGCCACGCCCTGGGCATTCAAAGCTGCTTCGGCCAGTTCGCGATCCCCGTCTTGAATAACAACCACGCCGGATGCGGGTAGCCCATCCGTGGCGGTTACAGCAACCGTCGCGGTTGCCTGCGTATGCCCGGCCTGCACACTGGTCTCCACAGTCAGCGCGGTATGCGTCGAGATTTGTTGCGCCGTCGCGGCCACTGGCAACACAGCCAGCGCCAACGCGAACCCGAGTCCCGCAACCCATTCAAGCCGCAAATTGCGGCAGTTCAACCCTGTCACTTGCACCTGCTCCAACTCTCCAGAAAGATTGCGCTTCGGCTCGGCAACGCGCGGTCCATGATCTTGTCGTAAACCCCTATTGTATCTGGCCGGGGCGCAATCCGGCCAACCCCGCGGGCGTCCGTCCGGCCCTTAACCGGCCTACTCTTTGACGCATGACCAGTGGGAATGCCACCCAAACAATCGCGCTATGCTTTTGAGCGTAGGTGCTATGCCATGACAGAAGCTACACCCCGTCCCCAGCTTGCACACCTGACCGCCGTCCTCAACGATTTGCGCGCCAAGGGCACGCACTTCAATCTTCGCGTGCTCGACGACCAGCAGGCGCCGGTTTGCCACTACGACGGCCGCGAGGTCATCAACCTGGCCAGCAACAACTATCTTGGCCTCGCTAATCACCCCAAACTCATTGAAGCGGCCATCGCCGCCACGCGCGCCTTCGGCGTAGGGTCGGGCGCGGTGCGCACCATCGCCGGAACCATGCGTATCCACATGGAGCTCGAAGAGAAGATCGCGCGCTTCAAGAATGTCGAGGCCTGCGTAGTCTTCCAGAGCGGCTTCGCGGCCAACGCCGGCACGGTGAGCGCGATTCTCGGTAAAGAAGACTTCATTCTCTCCGACGAGCTGAACCACGCCAGCATCATTGACGGAGCGCGGCTTTCGCGGGCCACGATCAAAGTTTTTCGCCACAAGGATGCGGCCCACTGCGAGGAGCTGCTCCGGGAATTGGAGAAGGCGCCGGGCAAGAAGCTGGTGATTACCGACGGCGTATTTTCGATGGATGGCGACATCGGTCCCGTGGACAAGCTGGCCGCGCTGGCGGAGAAATACGGCGCCATCATGATGGTTGACGACGCCCACGCCTCGGGCGTTCTGGGCCGCAACGGGCGCGGGTCTGTGGATCATTTCGGCATGCACGGCAAGGTAGATGTGCAGGTGGGCACGCTCTCAAAGGCCATCGGCGCGCTGGGCGGCTACGTCTGCGGGACGAAGGACCTGATCGACTACCTTTACCACCGCGCGCGGCCCTTTCTGTTTTCCACGTCGCATCCTCCGTCGGTCGCGGCCACGTGCATCGCCGCCTTCGACATTCTGGAACGCGAGCCGGAGCGGATTCTGCGCCTCTGGTCGAACACGCGCTATTTCCAGGGCGAGCTCAAGCGCATTGGCTTCAACATTGGCGGCGTCAACACTCCGGCCACCGAAACGCCGATCACTCCGATCATTGTGGGCGAGGGCCGCGCGGCGATGGACTTCAGCCGTGCGCTCTTCGACGAGGGTGTAATGGCAACGGGGATCGCGTTCCCGACCGTGCCGGAAGGCAAAGCGCGCATCCGCGCCATTTTGACGAGCGAACACACCCGCGCCGAGCTTGACCGCGCGCTGGAAACGCTGGAGCTCGTGGCAAAGCGAATGGGGATTCTATAGAAAGACCGCAGAGTCGCCGTAGAATCGAAATCAATGATCGCTCACTTGCGCGGCAAGCTCATTCACAAACAACCCGGCCAGGCCATCGTTGAGGCCGGGGGCGTGGGCTACGACGTCGCCATCTCCGTGCCCGCGTTTACGGCGCTGCCCCCTGTGGGCGCCGAAGCATCGCTGCACATTCACACCCAGGTAAGCGACAGCCAGATCGCGCTCTTCGGCTTTTTAGACAGCGACGAAAAGCGGCTGTTCGAGCGGCTCATCACCGTGAGCGGAGTCGGCCCCAAACTGGCCATCAAGATCCTGAGCGGGCTTAACTCCGACCGCGTTGTTCAAGCGATTCGCGGGCAGGATCACGCGCAGCTTACGCACATTCCCGGCGTGGGCAAAAAGCTGGCCGAGCGCCTGGTAGTCGAGCTCAAAGACAAGCTCGATGACTTCGCCGTTGCGCCGGCGCAGCCGTCTGTGCAGGGCCCTGCCGTCGATGACGTGCTGTCGGCACTGACCAACCTCGGCTATCAACGACCCGCCGCGGAGAAGGCCATCGAGCAGTCCATCGCGAAAGAAAAAGCGCTCTCCGCGGATTTTGATGGACTGTTCAGGGCTGCGCTGAAGGTCATTCGTTAGCGACGAAAGTGATCTGAGCCGCATCTCTAAATTGGGGGATCTCCAATGCCCATCATCCGGAACTGTCCGTCCTGCGGAAAGCCGAATCGTATTCCCGCAAAGCACGTTGCCGACACGGGCCGATGCGGAGCGTGCAAAGTCTCCTTGCCGCCAATGTCGGAACCCATCGCGGCCGGTCCGTCTGAGTTTGACGAAATCGTCGGCGCCAGCAAGGTTCCGGTTCTGGTGGATTTCTGGGCCGAGTGGTGCGGCCCCTGCCGCATGGCAGCACCCAACGTTGCGCAAGTGGCGCGCGACCTCGCTGGACGCGCGGTTGTGCTGAAGGTCGATACAGAGAAGTTCCCGGAGCTTGCCGCGCGCTTCAAAGTCCAGGGCATCCCCAACTTCGCCGTCTTCGCAAACGGAGAGCTCAAGTTTCAGCAGGCAGGCCTGGTGGACGCGAATACGATGAAGAGCTGGCTCACCCGCGCGGCTTAGCGGCAGAACAGTGCAATGCGCGAATGGAATAGCCTCCGCATGCGGATGTCGGGCTGTTGTCCTCGCGCTCAACGCGAAGGCTGTGGAATAGGCCTGGGCGGGCTTACGTCGCTGAAGATGATTTAGCAGGAGGGAAAGTGAAGACCAAAGACATGCCCCACGGTATTGTGGCGTTTAATTTCGCCGAGGCCCTGCTAAAAGGCGAATTCGACAGAGCCCATGACCTGTTGAGCCCCGATCTGAAACACGAATATCCGGTGGCGCACTTGAAATCAAGTTTCGAACAGATGATGAGCATTGCCGACGAGTTCCCTGATGTCCCCGCTGTGGAAGTGATGGATAACACCGAGTTGCGCAACCCATCAATGGATGGTGAAGGCTGGGCATATGTCGCAATATGGACCGAGGCGGTGACAGTCACGGTCAAGCCTTTGGGGCAAGAGCTCCTCATCACCGAGCTGATTTGGGGACGGCCATAGAATCCGCGGATGCGTTTCGAGTTTTCCTCTTGGCGAAACCTCATTTGCGAGCTGCGCAGCGTGAACGTCTCACGTCTCGCGCTCTCGCGATAAACTTTTCTTTGTCATGGTTTCCGAAGCAAAACTCGCACCCGCTCCCGCACCGCCTTATTTCCGCCCCGAAGCTCTCACTTTCCTGCGCAACCTTGCCAAACACAATGACCGCGCATGGTTTCAGCCGCGCAAGGAGCAGTTTGAGGCGGAGTTGAAGGAGCCGATGCTGGCCGTCGTGCGCAGGATTACCGACGCCATGGTGGACTTTGCACCCAATCACGTGCGCCCCGCGGAGAAATCACTGTTCAGGATTTATCGCGACACGCGCTTCTCGAATGACAAACGCCCGTACAAAACGCACGTGGCCGCGTGGTGGACTCATACGGGATTCGAGAAGACCTCCGGCGCGGGCTACTACTTCCACGTCAGCGCGAAGGAAGTGATCATCGCCGCGGGCTCTTACATGCCAGAGAAGGAACAACTGGCCGCGATCCGCCACTGGCTGCTCGATCATCATGCGGAGTTCCGGAGGCTGCTCAAGCGCCCCACCGTGCGCAAGCTCTATGACGAATTCGAGGGCAACGCGCTCACGCGGCCGCCGAAGGGCTTTCCCCCTGACCACCCGGGGATGGACCTGATCCGCTGCCGCCAATGGGGACTGGCCGCGGAGCTGCCCGCGAAGACCGCACTCAAAAAGGACATTGCCGATGTGGTGATTCGCTACTTCAAGGTGGCCGCGCCCGTGGTAGACGCGTTGAACACGCCGATCTCCGCAAGCCTCGCGCCCAAGAGAAAGGTGCTCTTCGGCCTCAGGTAGCGCCGGGTTGATTGCGTCTCCCACCCTTCGCTCCGAGAGATGCGCGGAGGATGGGGGCAACGAGTTTCATGATGCGGCAAACCCGCTCCAAATGCGGGTTTCAGAGATGCGATGGCCCAAAATCCGGCAAGAATCGGCATTAACCCTATAAAAACCAAAGAAAATTGTGGAAAAGCCGCATTTTCCCATTGACTTTGTCCCTGCCCAAGCCGCATGGTAACCATCGGCAGGGTTCTTCGTAGCCGCATGAATACAGGGTTTTCGCGCCAAGCAGCTTTTGATCGCCCTCCCTCCATGCGGTGAGAATATTGCGCGAAAGCCCCACCAATCAGGCAGCCCAGAGGGCTCGCCGAGAAGGAGAACATTCAATGGCATCTGGATTGACCAAAACAGCCCTTACACGGCTCCTGGCCGAGAAGCTCGAACTGACCAACAAGCAATCCGCAGCTTTCCTTGATCTATTGGCTGAAACGGCCATCAAGGAGACCAAGAAGAGTGGCGTATTCGTAATCCCCGGAATCGGCCGTCTGGTGAAGGCCGATCGCAAGGCTCGCATGGGCCGCAACCCCCAGACCGGCGAGGCCATCAAGATCAAGGCCAAGACCGTGGTGAAGTTCCGCGTGGCTAAGGCCGCGAAGGACGTCATCGCGCCGCCGAAGAAGTAGTTCCTCCCTCAGAGAGCAAGAGAAAAGGGGAGAGCCTTGCGCTCTCCCCTTTTTATTTTTTGCCCGCCTGAACCACGGTTGGATTTTATTGTCGCTCCGCCGGCCTGCTGGCTCATCTAATCGGCTATGACAACGGCCTCGGCTCTTCCTCAACAAGTTGCCGCCCCTCCCGTCCGCGGATCATCGATTCTGTTTCTTCTTCGCCTTGAAGGGTTGGTGGCGGCTGCGGCTACGGCCGTGCTCTACGCGCGTACGGGCGCGAACTGGTGGCTCTTCGCGGCGCTGTGGCTCGCGCCCGATCTTTCGATGCTGGGCTACCTTGCCGGTCCCTGCCGGGGCGCGCGTGTCTACAACGCATTCCACACATACATTGCGCCGGGAGTGCTGGCACTTTGCTCGCTGCTGCCCGGAGCGCACGCGGCGCTGGCGCTGGCGCTGATCTGGGCCAACCACATCGGCGTGGACCGGCTGCTGGGCTATGGCCTCAAGTACGGCGACGGATTCGGATTTACGCACCTGAGCCGCTTGGGAAAGCGGCGAGCCTGATCACGCGGCGCTCGGCTTGGCTTGGTCCACTTCGGATTTTCTGCCCGGCACGAGCGCGCGCACGACGAGCCACACTCCAAGCGCGATGAGGATCGATCGCATCCAGTTGAGATGGAAGGGCCACCACGCGACGGCGAAGACGGCCGCGCTCACCAAGGTTGGAATCCATGCCTTCATCAGGCCTCGCGCCACCATCGAAGCGAGAAAGCTCCAGAAGATCCCCTCCAGCATGAGTTGCTGATCGTAGAACCAGGCGAGAACCGCCATGGTGAAGAACACGCCGATGGGCATGACCTCTGTGAGGATCGCGATGATCCAGTGCGGCTTGTTTCCGGCCGGCGGCAGACTGCCGCGAAGATGCGGAATCAGCCGCGGCACCGAGCGCAAATACACCTCATACGGCTGGCCGAGCTGGTGGCCGAGAAACACTTCTTCTCCCAAAATCAGACGCAGGAAGAAAATCGTCATCAGCACGATCGTGAACAGCGCTCCCGAAGGAGTCATGAGCAGCGTAACCGCGAGCATCATGAACCAGCCGCCGAGATAGAGGGGGTTGCGCAGGTAGCGGAATGGCCCGTCGGCCATGACCGCGCCGGCTTGCATGTCGCCGTGGTGGACCGTGTTGTATCCGAGATAGGCAGCTCCCCACACGCGTAGGACAGTGCCTGCCAGTGCCGCCAGCGCGCCCAGCACGATGACGACCGACGTGGCTACGGTGAAGCTGGCCAGGCCCAGCCGGCTCGCTTCGAGCGGAAGCCACTCCAGCGCGGAGATTCTTCGGCCAAAATCCCATCGACCGAGCCACGGCGCCCAGAATCCAACAAAGACGATGACGATTTGAATGATCATCCGCAGACGAAACTCGTTCGCACTGGCGCGCATGTTTCTCTCCGAAATCGATTCAGGTTTTAATGCTGTTTCAAGGATACGCGGAGGAGGGAGAGGTTCTGAATGCCGATGAATCCGGCTACTTCAGATTCTTGATCGTGGCGCCATCGGGAATCTTCACCTCGAACTGGCTGTCGGTAACGTTGACGTTCTCGTGAACCTCTTCAAAACTCAGCACGATCTGGACTCCCTCCTGCGGGCGCTTGATCGTCACTTTGGCGGGGTACTTGCCGGCGCTGAAGGTGGTGTAGTTGCTATAAACGATTTGCGTCTCCGGCACGCCTTCGCTGTTAAAAACCCATTGCTCGTAGGGCAGCATGTCGTCGCGATGGAACGTGATGGTCCGGGTGGGCAGAAGCTCATGGCCGCTCTTATGATGCATGATGCTCAGAACATATTCCGGCTCTGTGTACAGATGTTTGTTCGAAGCGTCTGCAACCGTCTCCGTATCGCTGGCCACCATGTAATCCTCGTCCGGGTCCATGCCTCGCACCGCGATCGCATCAAGGAAGAAGTCGGGGCGGAGGTTCTCAAGCGGGTTTGCCGATTCTTCCGTCACTGCGCTTGTACCCCGGATGGCCAGGCTCTTTGAGGGGATGGCAAGCGTGAAGCGATCGCCGTCGCTTCCCATATCGAAGATCATCACGCCGAAGTACGTTCCCCGCACGCGCAGCATCTGCGGCTTGCGCATGATAATGACACCGCGGCAGGAGGGAAAGTCCTTGGCAATGCCTTCGCCGGTTTTCGTCTCGGTCGCGTAAATCTCTACAATCGCCGTCAGATTGTTTAGCGCACTCCAGCGCTGGTTGAGTTGCGCAACGAGTTGGTCTGGCGTGGCCGTTTGCACGATAGCCGGGGCCTTGGGAACGGGAAGACGGCGCTTGGTCGGGATAAAGTAGGAGCATCCGGACAGCAACAGCGGAAGAACCATCGCAATGGCGCGTGCGGGACGAGCGTGGAGCCTCATCGTTGACCCGCTTTCTTTTGTGCCTTGCGATAGATCGCCACGTTCCGGTTATGCTCATCGAGAGTTGCGGCAAACATGGAGTGTCCCTGAGCGTCAGTTCCGGCCGCGACAAAGTAAAGGTATTTGGTCTGCGGCGGGTTCAGGGCTGCGCGCAGAGACGGGATGCCCGGATTGCAGATGGGGCCCGGCGGCAGCCCGGCATGCAGATAGGTGTTGTACGGCGTGTTGCGCGTCAGATCGCTTTCGTAGATGGCGCCCCGCCAGCGTCCAGCCAGCTCAAGCCCGTAGATCACCGCGGGATCGGTGTTGAGCGGCATGTCTTTCGCCAGCCGGTTTTCAAACACGCTCGCCACCAACGGGCGGTCGGCGTCCACTGCCGTTTCACGCTCTATCAGCGACGCGATGGTCAAAACCTGATGCACATTCTCACTTAGCCCCAATTGCGCGGTCACGGCCCGGAATCGCTTCACCATGGCGGCTACCATCTGGTCTGCCGTAACGGTCGGCGAAAAACGGTACGTGTCAGGAAACAGATAACCCTCGAGACTCTTCGCTCGGGGGTCGAGATCGGCCACCAGTTCCGTCTGGCTCCTGGCCGCATCAAGAAACGCCTGGCGCGTTCCCAGCCCCGCCATCTCCACGCGCGCGGCAATATCGAAGATGTTAGCCCCTTCCGGAATCGTCAGAGCCTTGGTATAGACATCGCCTCGGGCAATGCGCGCATAAACCTCGGCGACCGGCGCCGGATGGTCGAACCGATAGGTCCCGGCATGCAGGGTTCCGTGCCCGCACCAGCGCACCAAATCGAACGCATACCGGCTGCGGACCACGCCCGCCGATTCCAGTTGACGCCCAATTCGCGTGGCGGATGAACCGGGCGCAATGTTCACAAACGTCTCCGTATCGGGCCCGTAAGGCGTCATCACAAGCCAGGCTCCAGCGCCGGCTCCAACGGCCGCAACCAGCAGCAATACCAACAAGATCCCCGCACAGCCGGAACCCTTCTTTTTGCCGCCACTCCGTCTGCGCCGAGCCATTCTGTCGCGGTGGACCCTTCCCTTGGATAAGAAT
>Ga0181535_10001202_pt1 | contig 34786 bp, 34 predicted proteins | sample PEATcosm2014_Bin_44_FD_119774 | JGI IMG/M metagenome (GOLD analysis project Ga0181535, IMG submission 119774) | Peatland microbial communities from MTU Mesocosm Facility, Houghton, MI, USA - PEATcosm2014_Bin17_30_metaG | ecosystem: Environmental > Terrestrial > Soil > Wetlands > Peat | place... | reverse complement strand
GCCGAACAATTCGCCCGACTGCTCGTAGCGGTAGCAGGTGCCGTATTCGGCCAGCCGCAACGGCAGATCGCGGTAACTGCGCGGTTCCGCCGCAAAAATGCGGTGATGATGCGGGCAGTTCATCGCTTTGAGGTAATAACTTTCCGGCTCGCCAAGTTTTTTCAATTCCTGGCGCAGCGCGGTCAACTCGTTGAACGCGGCGGCAATTTCCGCCGGCGCAATGCCGGTTTTAACGGCGTCTTCAACCAAAGTGAACTGTTCGGTTTTCGTGAGTTCGTGCATTGAGGAAAAATCTTAACGCCTGTGAACCACGAAGAAAATTCAAATCTCTCCGGCTTCACGCAAGGCGGTTTCGACAATTGTATCGTGAATCCAATAACCTTCCTGCCGGAGTTTTTGAAATTGAGAGGCGATGCCCGGCAGTAAATTCTTCCGTTTGGCCTCGACCAGAATGCGCGCCGTGCCGATGGGTTGCAGGCCGTAAATATCGCGTGCGACTTTGCGCGCCTTGCGTTCGTCAATCAGCACCAGCAACGCCTTTTGCTCGCGCGCAAGGCTGATGACCGCCGCTTCGCCGATGTCCAGCAGCGACTCCAGCAGTTCGTCGCGCTTTTCCTTGAGCGCCACAATCCGAATCCAATTTGCGCGCCGGAAATCCTCCAGGCCCGATAATTTTATTCCGCCCTGCTCGATTTCCTTCTGAACGGCTTCGGGAACGAGCACCTCGTCAAACAGGGATTTCAGGATGTCCAGCCGGGCAAGGATGCCGAGCGCAATCAACGGCCCTGAATTGCAGATAATCCGGCTCACGAGGGGATCGGCTTGAACTCGGCGGCAAGCTCGGCGGCGTCCCAATTCACGGCGGGCACGTTCCATTGCGGACAGTTGAAAAGAAAAGCCATGCGGGAAACTCCGGCCAGTTGCGCCGCCTGGCCGCTGGTCAGCCGCCCCATCTCAAACAGCTTCATCGCCAGCGCCATGCGCGCCTCGTTTTCAAAGCGTTCGGGACTTGAACCTGCCGAAGCCGTCCAAGATTCAGGATATTCTATTTGCATCGCTTTCATGCCGTTAAAATACTTCTTTTCAGTTTGAAACCAAAGGATATTTGCCCGCGCCTGCCCTTCGCGACTCCGCGCCTTTGCGTTGAATGACGGCGTCTTCAACCAGATTGAACTGCCCGGCTTTCGTGAGGTCAGACATCGCAATCAAAATACCGTTCTGCCGCGCAAAAGAAATTCAATTTTTCAACGCAAAGACGCGGAGGCGCAAAGACGCGACACGAATTCCACGAATCCGCGCGAATTGAATGGCAGGCCGAGCTTCGACTGCGCTGAAGGCTCTGCGGAAATCAGCCCAGGGTTTGAGCGCAGCGAATACCCTGGGAAATCGTCCCACAAAATAATTCTCCCTCTCCTCGCCGAACGAGGAGAGGGCCGGGGTGAGGAGCAGAAAGTCAGCGAGTCGGATTGACCTTGTTTAATTTTGTTTCCCTTTTGGAGAGTCGAACGGGAATTTTTCCTGACTTTTGCGCCTTCAAAAAATGTTTGTTCATCCAAACAACTTCCGTTCGCTCATGGGTCTTGCCGGATGAATCTCGTGTCGTAGCCTTGATTGTTTTGGTGTGCCAGCCTTTTTTTGTGGTCAGCATTTTCCGGTAAAGCGTATTTTGGTATCCGCTGATGAAAATCATGCAGCGGGCGCGGTTGGCCAGCCGCAAAAGCTCGCGGTGGAATTTCAGGTCGTTTGCATCGTGGTTGTAGCCGTTTGTTCTGTCCGCAAAATACGGTGGGTCCAAATAAATGAGCGCCGCCGGCTTATCTGCAAATTGCTTGAGCAGCTTGCGGGCATCTTTGTTTTCAACGCGGACACCCCGCAAGCGCTCAACGAATTTGGAAATTCGTTTTGGAAGATTATACCACCGATTTACGCGCGCTTCCCGCCCGCTGCGCACATACGAATCGGAATAGGAAAAGCCGCCGCGCTCTTTGCCGAAAACTCCATTGATTGCCATCATGGACGAAACCAGAAAGCGCCGAGCGCGTTCGAGTTTGGTCGCTTTCCGCTGCGGTTTTCTGGCGAGGTCTAATTCCTTCCGCGCGTAGGGCGTCAGTGCGATTGCGCGACAAAGCCGCTTTTCATTGTCCCGGAGTTGCTCGAAAAAATTTATGATTTCGCAGTCGAGATCGTTGATGACTTCAACGGGCGCTGGTTTTTTGGCAAACGTCAGCGCGGCAGAGCCGCAAAACGCCTCAACCCAAGCAGAATGAGGCGGAAGCTTTTTGCAAAGCTGGACCGCCAGACGCTTTTTTGATCCAAAATAACCTTTTTGAGTTCCTTTGGCCCGCAAGTGATCCCATCGGCGCAGAAAATCGAATCAGAATTCAAGTGGCCGAACAAAAAGGCGACATTGGAAGCGCACAGCAAATCCTCAAACACACTGTCGGCCCGATGTTTTATCGCGTGACGAAAGCAGACCTCGGTTTGACGCAGCCTGTTTTCCATCCGCCAATCATCACGCCGATGAACGAGCATGAGCAGTTTGTTTATGACGCGATCACGCTGCGGATTCGAAATAACGCGAAGTTTGATTATTCAAAAAACGCCGAAGTGCTGACGCGGCTGCGTCGCGCGCGAATCCTGCGTTTGCGCCAATGTAGCGCCTATGTTGGCCTGTTAACCAAGCCGCTCGATGATTGCGACATAGATGTTGCCAAGGCGAGCGAGCTTTATGAAATCATCCGCACTTACGATCAACTAGAAACGCCCGCAAAGGTTTTGCAGTTGGAAAGACTCGTTTCGCGAATTCTTGGCCGCAACGAAAAAGTGGTGGTGTGGTGCAATTTCATCGGCGCGCTGAAGCTCATCCAAAAACATTTCCAAAAATTGAAGGTGAATTGCGAATTGCTTTATGGCGAAACCCCTGTCGAGCAAACATCGGTTCAGCAGGGCGAGACGCGGGAGCGGTTGATTAACCGATTCAAGGACACGGCAAGCGGCTTGGACGTGTTGATTGCCAATCCCGGTGCGTGCGCCGAATCCATTTCGCTTCACAAAACCTGCCATCACGCCATTTACTACGACCTTTCATACAATTGCGCGCAATACCTGCAATCCTTGATGGCATCCGCGTCGCGTTCGCCGGTCAAATCGGAAACGGTAAAATCGGTTTCGTTGGCCAGCGTGTTGTTCTTGTTTTTGACAGCGTAGGCGTGAACCGCCGCACTGATTTGCTGCGCTGCCGTTGCCATCGCCGCCTTGGACGCTTTTTTGTCCTGCGCGATGCCGGTGGAATCCGTCACTTGGGAAAGCCCCAAGGTCTGGATTTGGGTGACATGACCGCTGAAGTCCGTGTATCCATCCGCAAAAGCCTGCAACGATTGCCATACGGAGTTATTGGAATCGAGCACAGCTTTGACGGCCAGATACATGGCCAGCTTGTTTTGTTGTTTCGTGTTCATTTTGAGTTGCGGAGCGCGGATTCATTTCCGCACGCCGCAACTTCATATTTTAGGGGCGGCGGCAGGGCTGGCATTGATAATTTCGGGCTTTTTTGGAATCGCATCGGCATAAACCCTTGGAAAAAAGGCGTCCTTTGACCGGCAATGGCGAAAAGTCAACCGACAGCGGCCATAAACCGACCGCACATGGTCAAAAGTCAACAGCACGAAGCCATCTGGCGACCGGCAGATGCCATCCGGCAACCGCACATGGTCATAATTCGACAGCACATTGTCATCCGGCAACTGACAGAAGCAATAAGTTGACCGACGAAAGCCATTTCCCAACCGGCAGATTCAATCCGGCAATCGTCAATTTGAATCTGGCGACCGGCAGTTTGAATCCGGCAATTACCGTTTGGCAATTACCGGTTCGCTGCCGACTTGCGAGTAGAAAATTTTCCCGACCCGGTCAATGTGTTCGCGTAATGGCTGGTGGTGAATGGCATCGTAGGCTTGCACGTCAAACGTGTAGGGCAGCGGTAATTCGTCCAGTTCGCCGGCAATCATGGCAATTGCCGAAACGGACAGGTTTCCCCAAAGCGCGAGGTCAATGTCGGAACTGGGCTGGAAATTACCTTTGGCGCGCGAGCCGAAAATTTTTGTCTCCATCACTTCAGCGTGCCGACGCAAAACCGCGCGGATCATTTCCTGTTCGGAATCAGTCAGTCCAAAGGAATTCATAACGCGCCCCGCTTTTTCAGAAAATCATGCAGCTCGTTCAGCGCGGGCAAAAACCCGGACATTTTGTGAACGGTCTGATTGAGAATTTTTTCGTCGTAGTTGTGCGACATGAGATTGCGGCAGTCGAGCATGTCAATCCACAACTGGCCGTCGCGGATGATTTTGGCGCTGAACGCCTGTTTCACGACGTTCTTGGGAGTGATTTGAGCCAGCGCGACTCCGCTGTTTTCCAGATAATCTTTCAATGTTTTCCACGCCAGTTCGACCGTGAACTCAAATCGTTGGACGGCTCCTTCTTTTTCCAGGTCGGAAAGATTTTCGATGTCGGCCATCGCTTCACGAAGCAGCAGCAAGGCTTTTTCGTAATTCTCAAACCGCTGTTTCCATCGAATGTCTGGATTCACTTTCATAACAATATAGCGGGTTTTGGGGAATCAGCCATTCCAAAAATCAGCCGCCGGACTTGCGTTCGGAAATTTTCTTTGCATATTCCAGCAGTTGCCTTTCCAGTTCGGCGATGCGCCTTTCCAATTTTTCCCGTTCCTCGCGATGTTCATCCATTTTCATCGGCGGATACATTGACTCCGCGTAAAGCACCGGCAAGTGACCGGAGGTTAAATACATTTTCTCCCGCGCGATGTGCGGCGTTTTCACGCGCACGTAACCGGCGGCGAATTCCGTTTCCTTGGCCAGCTTTTCCAGTTCCTCCACGATGGCCGTGCCTTTGGGCAGCCAGAGCGGCAGGCCCGGCCCGACGTATTCGGTGTCAATCGCGAACAGTCCCATCTCCGCGCCGATCTTGCGATGGTCGCGGCGCCTGGCCTCCTCGATCATCTTGAAATACTCGTCGAGCGCGGTCTTGTTCTTGAACGCCGTGCCGTAGATGCGCTGGAGCTGCGGGTTGCGCTCGTCGCCCTTGTAATATGCGCTGGCCACGCTCGTGAGCTTGAACGCGCCGATGTTGCCGGTGCGCATCACATGCGGCCCGGCGCAGAGGTCCACGAAATCACCACTCTTGAAATAGGTGATCGGCTCGCCGTCGGGAATGGCTTCGAGGTTGCCAATCTTGAACTTGCTGGGGCTGCCGGGCCGCTCGGCAAGCGCGGCCAGCCGGCCGTTTTGCGCGTCCTTGAGCGCCTGCTCGCGCGTGACGGTGATTTTCTCGAAGGTGTGGTTGGCCTTGATTTCCTTTTTCATCTCGGCCTCGATGGCGGGGAAATCCTCCGGCGAGATGCGGTGGGAGCATTCGAGGTCGTAGTAAAAGCCGTTTTCCACCGCCGGGCCGGAGGCGAACTGGGCGTCGGGCCAGAGTTTGGCGATGGCGGTGGCCATGACGTGCGCGGCGGAATGCCGGATGCGTTCCAGCTCGGTCATCTTGGCGCGGTCGTCCAAAGTTTTACGTTCCGGGTTGAGCGGCGCGGGCGGCGGTTGATTCTCTTGTTCAGCGGACATGGGGGAAAGTTTAACCACAAAGGCACCAAGACATGAAGGAAGAAATTTGACGCGAAAACCTGGTCTTGGTGTCTTGGTGGTGCCAGATTCGGCGGCCGGCGGGAGTCGTCCCACCACCAACTGTCGTTTTTTGACCACGGTCGTCTGGCACGGGGCTGTTTTGGGCTTGGAAACCGCGTTTGGGGTCAATTTTCCTGGTTTTCCTCGTTTTTTTGACCAGACGACGCTCTTCGGACGCAGGTCCAAGCGACCCGGACGCGCGCCCAGGCCATCCAGACGCACGTCCAAGTCGCTCGGACGGGGGAACGAACGGCTCGGACGCGGGGTGGGATGGTTCCGGCGCGCCGTAGAGAGGCTCCAACCGGCGCGGCCATGACGGCACCAGCCCGGCCTATTTCGCCTCCACCAGCTTTACGTAATCCAGCCCGAACATGAAACTCTTCACCGCAGCGGGATTTGCGCCGGTGATTGCGACCGCGAGTGTGTGATCGCCCGCCGAAAGTTCATGTGCGCCCAGATCAAGTTCGCCGGTGGCGATGACGCCATCGTGGAAAAGATCAATTGGCTCGCCCAGTTTTTCGCCGTCGAGCGAGAGCTGCACGATGCCGTAATCCACGGCCTTGGTAAGCTGTGCGAGCAACTGGTATTTGCCGGCTTTGGCCACCGGGAGCGCGAGTTCCAGCTTGTCGCCGGGCTTGGCCTCGGTCCACCAGAGCTGGGCGTCATTGCTCCATTGCTCGCCCCAGCCGGTCATGTCCTGCTCCTGCGGATGGCCGCCGGTCTGGGAAAGGATTTTCAACTGCTCGCCTTCGATGACACCGGGAATTTTTCTGGCGGCCGGTGCCGCGAAATAATTGGTGCGTTCCGCGACTGGCACGGGCGAATACGGATCATCGCCGTCGGGGGCGAGATACCAGAAAACCGTCGCGGCGTAGCGCGTCGGGCGTTCATTCGGGAAATATTTTTCGATGTCGCCCTCGAATTGTTTTTCAAACGGAACCTGGTCGGAGATGTGCCAGCGGTTGACCGAGATGTGGCCCTTGCTGTCGCCGTCGTTGTGGGTCTGGTTATGGAAGGCATTTTGAAACAGCGCCGGACTGCCCCAGGCATAGCCGAAATAATCCTCGGAACCGGTGCCGAAGGTGGAGGGAAATTTTTCGCCGTCCACGAAAAATTTTTCGTCGCCCTCGCCCCACCAGCCGCCGCGCGGGTTCCAAACGTGCAGCATCACGCCGACGAAACGTCCCGCGCCGGTGGTCTTGAGCAGCGGCCAGTCAATCTGCCGCTCCGGTTCCGTCGGCAAAAACTCGTCGCGATGCCACTTGGCGTGGAAGCGGGCGTAGCGCGTAAGATCGCCTTTGATTTCCTGGCGGTAGATTTCGTATTTGAGTTTGTGGTTGTTCGAACCTTCGTTGACGAAGTGAATTTTCGCGCCGTTGGTGAACGGCATGAACCAGTTCGCGTAAAACCAGCCGTCCTCCGTGTAGCCGCACGGCAGCGAGCGATACACGTTCGCGCCCGGCGCGGTGCCGAAAAAATCGCCGAGCGGCGACCACACCGACGGCGAACCTTCGCCATCCCACTGAATCTGAAGCGAGATTTCGCGGAGCAGATCGCGGTCAGCCGGCGTGAGCGGCGGATCGAAGCGAACGCGGATGCCAGTGATCGCACCCGCGCCGTCCGGCTCGGTTCCCGAACTGCCGTGACCGGCGAGCATTCCCTCGACGCTGGCGCGCTGGCCGTTGGGAAATTCGCGCGGACCGCAATGGCTTAAAATTTTATCCGCCTCGTCGAGCCCGGCGTTGTCCGCCGGCGACAATTCCCGCTTGAAGGTCGGCACCTGCGTGCCTTTGGGAAACGTCGTGTAGCCGAAATGGTAATACGCGCCCCAATCCGCGTCGGCGACGATTTTGCAGGATTTTTGAAACGGAATCGGCGTGTAATTGTTGCAGCCCTGGGAAACGATGTTGACGATCGCGGGCCGCGTGAACGGAGCTTCTTTGCCGGAAAAATAGTCCGCGAACGGCAAATCCACCGCAGGATTGGTGTCGCCGTCGAGATAAATGCGGACGTGGCCCTGCTTCGGTGCGGCGGACCAGATGCGCCAGAGGCAGCCAGGGCCGTCCATTTCCGCAAGCACGGATTTGCCGTCTTCCTTGCGGATGATGCCGTCGTTGTCGCCGTTCGCATCCCAGTGGACGTATTTGCCAGTTTGTTCGTCGTAACGGCTCGCGCGGTCATAGCTCGAAAACTGCGCGGTCTTTTCGCCCGGCACCGGCAGCGTGGCCAGATGTTCAAGATCGGTGAGGCGCTGAACCAGGTCAACGTAAGTCAGCACCGAATTCGTTGACTCGGCACTGAAAGCGGACGTGGTCGAGGCCAGCAAGGCTGCGAACAGGACTGAAGCAAGGCGTTTCATAAAGTTATGGGTCAGTTTTGTGGCGGATATGAAAAAGTTTAACCACAAAGGCACCAAGACACGAAGGAAGAAATTTGATCCAGAAATCTTGTGCATTGAGTTCTTATTGGTTCGTTGTTGCATGGTTTTCATTCGCCCGCCAGCGCAATGCCTGCTATTCTGCGCGGCCAAATTAAATGTCCGTTGATACAAAAACTTTGTCCGCGCAGCTGAAAGCTGCCGCCGAGATTCTTGAAAAAGCGGCGGCCAACCGGGCGCTGCTCGCCGGGCTGTCCATCGAGGAGCGCACCCGGCTGCTCAAGGCGGCCGGCGACATCTATTGCCCGGACGTGGCCCAGCGCCGCCGCCTGGTGAAAGCCAGCGCCAAGCAGCGCAAGGCCGAGAAGATCGGCCAGGACCAGTCCAAGCTCAACGAGACCGGCATTCGCAAGCTGCGCCGCGAAAAAGTTTTCACCACGCCGAACGTGTTTCCGCCGCTGAATTTCCAGCAGCACGAGGTCACCGACAATCCCGATTTCCGCGAAGTCCTCGAGCCGCAGAATTGCTACATCTGCAAACAGGATTACACGAAGATCCATCATTTTTACGATCAGCTTTGCCCGGCGTGCGCGGAGCTGAATTTCCGCAAGCGCACCGAGACGGCGGATTTGCGCGGCCGCGTGGCGCTGCTCACCGGCGGGCGCGTGAAAATCGGCTATCAGGCCGGCATCAAGCTGCTCCGCGCCGGGGCGCAGCTCATCGTCTGCACGCGCTTTCCGCGCGATTCGGCGCTGCGCTACGCGGCGGAACCGGATTTCCAGGACTGGGGCCACCGGCTGGAAATTTTCGGGCTCGACCTGCGCCACACGCCCAGCGTGGAGGCGTTCTGCCGGCATCTGCTGGCCACGCGGTCGCGGCTGGATTTCATCATCAACAACGCCTGCCAGACCGTGCGGCGGCCGCCGGATTTTTACGAGCACATGATGGAACGCGAGAACGGGTCGTTGCATGACCTGCCGCCGGAAGCGGCGCGGCTGCTCGGCACCTACGAGGGGCTGCGCGGCTACCACCTGCTGCCGGAAGGCGACGCGGCAGTGGCGACCAAGCGGATGTCCACCGTCGCCGGGCTGACGCACGCCGCGGAGCTGTCGCAGATTCCCATGCTGCCGGACGAACTCGAGGCGCAGAAGGCGCTGTTTCCGCAGGGCCAGCTCGACCAGGATTTGCAGCAGGTGGATTTGCGCGAGCGCAATTCCTGGCGGCTGCTGATGGCGGAAGTGCCGACGGTGGAGCTGCTGGAGGTGGAGCTGGTCAACGCCATCGCGCCGTTCATCCTCAACGCCCGGCTCAAGCCGCTCATGCTCCGCACGCCGGAGCGCGACAAGCACATCGTCAACGTCTCGGCGGTGGAGGGGCAGTTTTACCGGAAGTTCAAGACCACGCGGCATCCGCACACGAACATGGCCAAGGCCGCGCTCAACATGATGACGCGCACGGCGGCGGCGGATTACCACGCCGACGGCATCCACATGAACGCCGTGGACACCGGCTGGGTGACGGACGAGGACCCGGTGCAGATCGCCGCGCGCAAGGAGCAGGAGCACAGCTTCCATCCGCCGCTGGACATCGTGGACGGCGCGGCGCGCATCGTGGACCCGATCATTTCCGGCTTCAACACCGGCGAGCACGTCTGGGGAAAATTCCTGAAGGACTACCAGGAAACGGATTGGTGAAAGAAAACACTTGCGGCGAACCGACATCGCGACCGAGACCTCAAATTTTTACCGGCGGCGGCAAAGCCCAAAGCAAATTAAATCAAATCGCGTGTTGACTTCGCCCGTCGGTTTGATAGATTCCGCGTCCCTTTTGATTGGATTTTGAAATGAAAACGCATTTGCCGAAAGTGAATCTGGACCAGCGCAAGTGGCATGTTATTGATGCCGACGGCGCGGTTCTTGGCCGTCTGGCCGTGCAGGTCGCCGATATTTTGCGCGGCAAGAACAAGCCCGTTTATACGCCGCACCTCGACGCCGGCGATTTTGTCATTGTCGTCAACGCCGAGAAAGTCCGTGTGACCGGCAAAAAAGAGAAGGCCAAGGAATACATGACCTATTCCGGCTGGAAGGGCGGCGAAAAATACACCACCGTTGAGCAGCTTCGCGCGAAGCATCCCGAGATGCTCATTGAGCGCGCCGTCAAAGGCATGATTCCCAAAAACCGCCTCGGCCGCGTGCTGCTCACGAAACTGAAAGTGTTCAAAGGTCCGAAACACGACCACGGCGCGCAACAGCCCGCCGTGCTCGCACCCGCTAAATAATTTTTGCTATGGCCACGAAAACCACCAACGAATTCCTCGGCACCGGCCGGCGCAAGACCGCCGTTGCCCGCGTCCGTCTCGCCACCGGCAGCGGCAAGATCACCGTCAACGGCCGCGCGTTTGATGCTTATTTCCCGCTTGAAACCCAGCGGGCGACCGTGTCGCAGCCGTTGACCGTCACCGGCACGGCGGACAAGCTTGATGTGCGCGTGAATGTCACCGGCGGCGGCCCGAACGGCCAGGCCGGGGCGACCCGGCACGGGATTTCCCGCGCGCTTTTAAAGTTCGACGCCAACCTCCGCCCCGCACTGAAGGCGGAAGGTTTCCTCACGCGCGACCCGCGTGAACGCGAGCGCAAGAAATACGGCCAGCCCGGTGCCCGCAAACGCTTCCAGTTCTCGAAGCGTTGACCGAGCGAAAGAGTTTCCAAGCCCGCTGGCTCATGCCGGCGGGTTTTTTGCTTTGGAAACCACGGAACGCACGAATGACGCGAAAGCAGGACAATTCCAATTGAGTGCCGGAACGCGGCTCCTGACTTTGTGCAAATTATCGTGTGGTTCGTGTTTTTCGCGGTTAAAATTTTTGAAAATGAAAACGAAAAAAGTCGCCATCGTCGGCGCGTCCGGTTATTCCGGCGAAGTTCTCGTGCAGTTGCTCCTCAGCCATCCGCACGCGGAACTCGTCGCCGTCACCTCGCGCCAGAACGCGGGCCAGACGCTCGCGCAGGTTTTCCCAAAATTCGCCAGCCATCCGAAATCCAGGACGCTCCGCTTCGTCGAGCCCAATGCCGAATTGCTCGCGAAGCAGGCCGATGTCGTTTTCCTCGCGCTGCCGCACGGCGTCGCCGCCGAATTTGCGGTGCCGCTGCTCAATGCTGGCTGCGTGGTCATTGATTTGAGCGCTGACTTCCGGCTCAAAAGCGCGGAAATTTACAAAGACTTTTACGCGCATGATCACCCGGCTCCGGACTTGTTGAAAAAATCCGTCTATGGCCTGCCGGAAATTTACCGCGACGAGATCAAAAAATCTTTGCTCATCGCCTCGCCCGGCTGTTATCCGACGAGCATTTTGCTGCCGGTGATTCCGCTGCTCAAAGCCGGACTCATCAAGTCCGCCGGCATCATCGCCGATTCCTTGAGCGGCGTCAGCGGCGCGGGCCGGAAGGCCGAGGTGGATTATCTATTTTGCGAATGCAACGAAAGCGTGCGCCCTTACGGCGTGCCGAAACACCGGCATTTGTCCGAGATTGAGGAACAACTTTCTTTTGCCGCTGGAACCAAAGTGACGATTCAATTTACGCCGCATTTGATTCCGGTGAATCGCGGTATTTTGACGACGCTTTATCTCACACCAGCGGAACATTTCAACGACGCTGCCGGTGCGGCCAAGCTCGCGGAGAAAATTTCCGCGTGTTACCAATCGGCTTATGCGAACGAGCCGTTCGTTCGTTTGCTGGAAGGAAAAGCTTTGCCCGACACGAAAAATGTCGTCGGCACCAACGTCTGCGAAATCGCCTGGCGGCTTGACCCGCGCACCGGCCGGCTAATCGTCATGAGCGCCGAGGACAACATTGTCAAAGGCGCCAGCGGCCAGGCCGTGCAAAGCATGAACCTCATCTGCGGCTGGCCGGAAACGGCGGGCCTGGTGTGAGCGTGCCGCCAAAAAATCTCCAACCGGCGAAATGGAACGCGGCGGATTACGCCGCCAATTCCGTCGTGCAGCAGACCTGGGCGCGCGAGCTCATCGCCAAACTCAACCTGCGCGGTGACGAACACGTTTTGGACGTCGGCTGCGGCGACGGCAAGGTGACGGCGGAAATCGCGCGCAGTCTGCCGCGCGGCCTGGCCACCGGGGTGGACGCTTCGTCGCAGATGATCGAGTTCGCGCAAAAGACCTTTCCGCCGGAAAAATTCCCGAACCTCGCATTTCAAATCATGGACGCGCGTGAAATCAAATTCGCGCGCCGGTTCGATTTTGTTTTTTCCAATGCCGCCTGGCATTGGGTGGACGATCACGAGGCGATTTTGCGTGGCGCGGCTGCGGTTTTGAAACCGGGCGGCCGGCTGGTCGTTTCCTGCGGCGGCAAAGGCAACGCGCACGACGTGTTTCTCGCGCTGCGGCCGGAAATGCGGCGGCAGCGCTGGCGCGAGTTTTTCCGCCGGATGCCGATGCCGTATTTCTTCCACGCGCCAGGCAACTATGAAAAATGGCTGCCGCGTTTTGGCTTCAAAATCAACGCGGTCAAACTTGCGCCCAAAGACGCGGCTTACGCCGGCGCGAAAGGTTTTGCGACGTGGCTGCGCGCGACGTGGCTGCCGTTCACCCAGCGTGTGCCGGAAAATGTCCGCGAGGAATTCATCGCCGCCGTCACGCAGCGCTACCTCGCAAAACATCCGCCGGATGCGGCCGGGAACGTCCACGTCCGCATGGTGCGGCTGGAAATTGACGCGGTTAAGATTTGAAAACCAGCCGCGGCTTGCGCAAATTCACCTTCAGTCATGAGTAAAAAAACATTCAAAGAAGTTTCCGGTTCCGTCGTTGCGCCGCAGGGCTTCCTGGCCGGCGGCGGGTTCTGCGACATCAAAAAACTCGGCACCGGCAAAGGCTCCAACAAAGGCCAGAAGCGCGACCTCGCGCTCATCGTTTCCGAAACGCCCGCGACCGTCGCCGGCATGTTCACGACGAACCAGGTCTGCGCCGCGCCGGTGAAAATTTGCGTGGAGCGCATGAAAAAAGGAACGGCGCAGGCCGTCGTCGTCAATTCCGGCAACGCCAATGCCTGCACCGGCAGACGAGGCCTGGCCGACGCGCGCGAAATGGTTTCCTTCGCCGAGCGTGCGCTGAATTTGCCAGCAGGCTCGGTGCTGGTCGGCTCGACCGGGCGCATCGGCGTGACGATGCCGATGGACAATGTCCGCGCAGGCATCATTGAAGCTGCGACGTTGCTCGGTTCAACCATTGAACATGCCGACCACGCGGTCGAGGCAATCATGACCAGTGATACGAAACCGAAGCAGATCGCGGTGGAATTCAAGCTTGGCGGCAAAACCGTCCGCATTGGCGGCATGTGCAAGGGCGCGGGCATGATTCAGCCGGGAATGTCGCCGACGGGCGCGCGTCCGGCCATGCTGCCGCACGGCGGACTTCACGCGACGATGCTGGGCTTCATCACGACGGATGCCGCCGTGGACGCAAAAGTTTTGCAGACGGCTTTGAATGAGGCCGTGGCGAACAGCTTCAACCGCATCACCGTGGACGGCGACATGAGCACGAACGACACGGTTTTGGTGCTGGCGAACGGGCTGGCGAAAAACAAAAGGTTCGGCACCAACAGCCCGGAATTCAAAGTTTTCCAAGCTGCGCTCAACCACGTCTGCCTAGAACTCGCGAAGAAAATTGTCCGTGATGGCGAGGGCGTTCACCGCATCGTGACCGTGCGCGTGAACGGCGCGAAGACGATTCAAGACGCTGATGCCGCCGCGCGCGCGGTGGCGAACAGTCCGCTGGTAAAGACGAGCTGGCACGGCGGCGATCCGAACTGGGGCCGGATCATTGATGCGATCGGTTATTCCGCCGCGAAGGTGGCGGAGGAGAAAATTGACATCGGTTACAGCGCGCCGGGCGGCAAGAAAATTCTCTGGAGTCTCAAGCGCGGCCAGCCGACGCCGGCGACGTTCAAACAATTGTGCGCCGCCGTCGCACCGCAGGAATTTGAACTGCACATCCACCTGAACCTCGGCAAAGCGGATGCAGTGATGTATGCCGCCGATCTGACCGAGGCATATGTGGACTTCAACAAGGGTGACGTGGGCGATCCGACGAAGCAGGGAGGTTGATTGTTCGCGAAAGCAAGCAAGCCGCCGGATTGCTCCGGCGGCTTTTGTCTTTCAATCGGCAATCAAAAATTGCCAATCTGAAATCAATAAGCGGCCTGCGCGCCCTTGATGGAATGCTTCTTCATCCACGGCATCATCGCGCGGAGTTTGGCGCCGGTTTTTTCAATCGGGTGCTGTTCGCCTTTTTTAAGCAGCGCGTTGTAGCGTTTGTAGCCGCCCTTGTATTCGGCGACCCATTCCTTCGCGAACTTGCCGGACTGGATGTCCTTGAGCGCGGCCTTCATGCGTTGCTTCACGCCGGCGTCAATGATCTTCGGGCCGACGCTGACGTCGCCCCATTTGGCGGTCTCGGAAATCGAGAACCTCATGCCGCTGATGCCCGCCTCGTTCATCAGGTCGGCGATGAGCTTGAGTTCATGCAGACATTCAAAGTAGGCCATTTCGGGCGCGTAACCGGCTTCGACCAGCGTTTCAAACCCGGCCTGCACCAGCGCGCTCGCGCCGCCGCAAAGCACGGTCTGTTCGCCGAACAAATCGGTTTCGGTCTCCTCCTTGAAATTCGTTTCGAGGACGCCGGCGCGGGTGCCGCCGATGCCCTTGGCCCAGGCGAGCGCGATTTTTTTCGCGTCCTTGCCGGGGTTTTGATAGACGGCGATGAGGCACGGCACGCCCTTGCCTTCCACGTATTGGCTGCGGACGGTGTGGCCGGGGCCTTTCGGCGCGACCATGACGACGTTCACGTTTTTCGGCGGAACAATCGTTTTGAAATGGATCGCGAAGCCGTGCGCGAAGAGCAGCGTCTTGCCGGGCGTCAAGTTCGGCGCGATGTCCTTTTCATAAACCGCCGGCTGCTTGGTGTCCGGCAGCGAGACGAAAATCACGTCGGCCTGCTTCACGGCTTCGGCGGTGGTGACGACCTTGAAACCTTTTTCCTTGGCGACGGGGATGGACTTGCTGCCTTCGTAAAGGCCGATGATGACCTTGCAGCCGCTGTCCTTGAGGTTGAGCGCGTGGGCGTGGCCCTGCGAGCCGGAGCCGAGAACCGCCAGTGTTTTGTTTTTCAGCACGCCGAGGTCGGCGTCCTTGTCGGTATAGACTTTTGACATAAATTTATTTTGCCGGTTAAAAATTATTTGCGCGGCATGGCGGCCTTGCCGGTGCGGGTGATTTCCTGGACGCCGAACGTCTTCATCAGGTCGAGGAATTTTTCCACCTTGCTGTCGGTGCCGGTGATCTCGATGGTGAGCGACCTGGGCTGCACATCCACGATTTTGGCGCGAAAAATGTCCGCGATCTGCATCACCTCGGCGCGCGACTTGGAATCCACGCCGACCTTCACCAGCACCAGTTCGCGGTCCACATATTCTCCCTCGGTGAAATCCTGGACCTTCAGCACGTCCGGCAGCTTGTTGAGCTGTTTGAGAATCTGCTCCACCGTGGCCTCGTCGCCGTGCGTCACAATGGTCATGCGCGAGCTGGTGGCGTCGTGCGTCGGCGCGACGTTGAGCGAGTCAATGTTGTAGCCGCGCCCGCTGAACAGCCCGGCCACGCGCGTAAGCACGCCGAACTTGTTCTCGACTAAAACTGAAATGGTGTGTCGCATAAAAACCGTTCCGAACGGAAGTAAAGCCTAGCAACCGCAATAAAAATGGTCAATTTGCAAATTCAAGCCCGGAGATCACGCCGCTGATTTTTTCTTTCGTGGCTTCGCCGGCTTGAGCTGTCTCGCATCGCCCCACAGGCCTTCAAGGTCGTAGTGTTTGCGCGTCTCCGTGTGCATGACGTGGACGATCACGTCGAAATAATCCAGCACCACCCAGGAGCCGGACGCCAGGCCGTCCGTGCGCGACGGGCGCAAATCATGTTCATCGCGCAGCTTGCCGGTGATTTCCTCCACGATGGCGCGCAGGTGCGGCTGGCTGGTGCCGGTGGCGATGACAAAATAATCCGTCACCGACGACAGCTTGCGCACGTCGAGCACGGCGAGGTTTTCCGCCTTTTTATTGTCCGCCAGATCGCGGCAAAGCCGCGCCAGTTTTTTTGAATCCATATTTGCGGAGGAATTAAACCACAACCGGACGCGGAGAACACGGATAATTTCAAGGCTTCAGCCCCGGCGGTGTTTTCTCAACGTAAAGCTGCCCGTTGCGGATCGCTTCGGCGACCGCCGTCGGAACCAGGTTGCCAATCGGCAAACCGGCTTTCACCCGCGCCCGGATTTCCGATGACGACACCCCGAACGGAAAACCGCGCAGCCTCCGCCCGCGAAACGGCGGCGGGAAAACCGCCGTCGCGCCGCCGGGACGCGGGATCACGACGAACTCCGCCAGCCGCGCCAGTTCGTCCGGCTCCCGCCACCCGTTGAGTTCGGCCGCGTGATCCGCGCCGATGAGGCAAAACAATTTCGCTTCGGGAAATCTTTTCGCGTAGTCGCGCAGCGTGTCAATGGTGTAGGAAACGCCGCCGCGCCGGATTTCCTGGTCGTCAATCTCGCAATTGGCCCGGCCCGCGAGCGCGAGCCGGAGCAGTTGCAGGCGGGCGGGCGCGGGCGCGGGCCGGCTGTCCGGTTTGAACGGCGATTGCGCCGCCGGAACGAAAAACAGCCGGTCAAGTCCGAGTTCCTCAACCGCCGCCTGCGCGACCAGCAGGTGGCCGAGATGGACCGGGTCAAACGAGCCGCCGAAGATTCCGAGTTTCATGTCAAAAGTTAAAGGTTGCAGGTCTTGCCTGTGAAGACCGCGCTCAACTTGCAACTTTCAGCCTGCAACCCGCAACCGAAATTGTGTTGAAATCGCAAATCTCAAACCGCAAATTGTAAATCGCAAATGACCCGTCATTGCCACAACTGCGGCGAGCCGTGGACGCTGGACGGCCAGCCCGGCCGCGGCGAAGTCTGCATGAAATGCCGCGCCGATCTGCGCGTGTGCCTGAACTGCGCCAGCTACGACCCGCGCGTGGCGCAGCAGTGCCGCGAACGCCGGGCCGAGCCGGTGCTGGAAAAGGCCGCCGGCAACTTCTGCGAGTATTTTGAATTCGCCCGCCGCAAGTGGGTGCCGAAGGAAGTGAAGAATGCCCGCGAGGCCGCCGCGCGCGAACGCTTGAAAAAATTGTTCGGCGATTAAGCGGCGGCGCGTTAGCATCACCGCATGAAAGTCAGCGGGTTCACCTTTTTGCGCAACGGCCAGCGGCTCGGTTATCCGTTCGTCGCGTCCATCCGCTCCATTCTGCCGCTCGTGGATGAATTCGTCATCGCGCTCGGTCCGTGCGACGACGACACGGAAAAAATGCTGCGCGAGATCGGCGACCCGAAAATCCGCATCATCCCCACGCAATGGAACGAACACCTCCGCAGCGATTATTCGGTGAAGGGTTTTGCGTTCGGCCAGCAGAAATCCATCGCGCTGTTCAACTGCACCGGCGACTGGGCGTTTTATCTCGAAGCCGACGAGGTATTGCACGAAGATGAATTACCAAAAATCCGCGCGGCGATGGAAAAACACCTGGACGACGAGCGCGTCGAGGCGCTGGCATTCGACTACCTGCATTTTTACGGCAACCAAAACACCATCGCGTGGTCGCCGGGCTGGTATCGCAGCGAAGTCCGCATCATCCGCAACACGATTCCGGCGTGGTCCAGCGAGTCGTTGTTTTTCAACGTTGTCACCGGCCACAAAAAATCGCGCTACCCGCGCGCGGCGCACACCGGCGCGACGATTTACCACTACGGCTGGGTGCGCAGCGAGGCGCAGATGAATTTGAAGGCGGGCGCGACGCACAAGTATTGGGAAAACGCCCCGGCGGCAAAGGTGGATTATTCCCAAATTGACGCGGCGGTGTTAAAATTGTTTTCCGGCACGCATCCCAAAGTTGTTCAAGACTGGCTGCCGGCGGCGGAAGGAATCTTTCAGGCCGACCCGGACCACCAACTGACTTCGCGCGAAAAAAAACACCGGCGGATGCTGTGGTTGGAAAATAAATTCGGCCTCAAGTTCAACAAGAAACATTACCAGCCGGTGGATTAAAAATTTTGCCGGTCTCGGCGAGCACAGTTTCCACGGTAATCTCGCTGATCCGGCCTTCATTTTTCGGCACGACCGCCCATCCGGGATGTTGAAACGGCACGCAGGCGCCTGGATTTTTGTGCATCATCAGCATCACGACGCGTCTGCCCTGCGCCACGGCGAGGTGTCCGAGGCCGCTGTCGCCGCCGAGCGTGAGCGTGGCCAGTTGAACAAGTCCGGCCGAAACAAGCAGCGGCAGGCCGGTTGCCACGAGAAACTTTTTGGCTTTGGCCGGATCCAATGGTTGGCAATCCACCGGTCCGCCGACGAAAACCACCTGCACGCCGCGTTCCCGCCAGTGCCGGGCCACGGCCAGAAAATTTTCCTGCGGCCAGTTTTTTTGCGCCGTGCTGGTGAACGGCTGGATGATCAGCGTCGGACGGCTGACCTCCAGTTTATTTTCCGCGAAAAAATCCCGTGCGGCGGCCAAGGCATCGGCGGGCAGTAAAAATTCATTTTTTACCGCACTGGCTTCGACGCCGCATTCCGCCAGCAACTGCAAGTTCCACTCGGCGGGATGAATTTTTTCCTGCCGGGTCAAACCGCGTGAATAGGCCCATCGGCGGCCGGGACCGTAAACACTGCCCCAACGCTGTGTCGCGCCGGTGAGACGCGCCAGCCACGCGGTCTCGCCGAAACCCTGGAAATCCACCACGAGGGAAAATTTCCCGGCGCGCAGCCGGCGGAGCAGGCTGAAAAATTCCGGAATAACTTTCAGCGGATTGCCGCCGCGGAACACGGCGCGGTCCAGCGCAATGACCTCGTTCACCTCGCGGAAACCTTGCAGCAGCGGCACGTTTTCCTTCGAGGTGAGAAACGTGATTTTGGCGGCGGGAAAATTTTCACGCAGCGCACCGACGGCGGGCAGGGTGAAAACGACGTCGCCGATGGATTTCAGGCGGATGACTAAAATGTTTTCCATCGGTTTATAAATGCCGGTTGAGGCCGTGTTCGCAGCGGATTTTGCCGCTGGCGATGGTTTCGGCCAGCCGTGCGAGACTGGCAGCATGGTGGTCGCGTGGTGCCGGTGGATGGTTTAGATGAAAAGTGATGGCGCGGCCATAAACGAATTTGCGCCGCCGGCCCAAATGATAAAGCCGCGTCCCGAGGTCGGAATCTTCGCCGGTGCCCCACCCTGTGTAATCCTCGTCGAAGCCATTGACGGCCAGGATGTCCTCGCGCCAGAAGGCCATGTTGCAGCCGATGATGCCGCGCTGTTTGGTGTCGCGGCGGACGATGGCGAACGGCCAGCGCACGCCCTTGGCCGCGCCGGTGATTTTGCCGGCCAGCATCCAGCTCCAGGCTGGAATTTTTTCAGCCGTGAAATCTGGGACAAATTTTTCGCGCACAAAGCAGCGCCGGCCCTGCACCCAGAAGTGTTTTTCGGCGAGCGTGGCGTGGTCGGCGACAAATTGCGGATGTGGCACGCAATCCGCATCGGTGAAAATCAGATAATCGCCGGATGCGGCGGCGACTGTTTGGTTCAGGATGATCGTTTTACGGAAACCGTTGTGTGGCTGCCAGATGTGCTGGACGGACACGGGCGAATGGGCGGCAAATTGTTTGACGATTTCGCGCGTCACGTCCCCCGAACCGTCGTCGGACAGCAGCACTTCATCCGGCCAGCGCGACTGGCGCGCGAAACCGCGCAGCGTCTTGGCCAGTGCGTCCGGCTGATTGTAGGTGCTGATGACGAGCGAGATTTTCAAACAGCAGGTTTAGGTTTGGTTGTCTCCTGTCCGGCTTCAATCACCTTGGCGTAGCGGGTGACGGTGGAAAAGGCGTCCATCCACGCGATGAAATAGCCGGGCCAGCCGTCCAGAAATCCGCGCCGGAGAATGTAGGCGCGGAAAAATTTCCAGAACGGGCGGACGGCCAGATCGGTCCAGCCGGTGTGGCGTTGCCGCGCCCGGCACTGGCGGACAAAAATGGTGCTGACCACGCTGATCTTGCCGAGCAACTGGTCAATGTTTTCGTTGCTGTAATGGAACAAATCGGCGCGCAGCGGAATCACGCTGCCCTGCAAAACCAGTTTTTCGTGCGGATCGCCTTCCCATTTTCCAGCTTCCTTGCGCCAGAGGCGAACCTTGCGGTCGGGATACCAGTTGCCGTGACGGATCCAGCGTCCGCCGAAATAAGACAGGCGCGGAAAACTGAAGGCGGCCGGCAAGGACTGCTCCACGCCGTTTTGAAAGGCGGCGTTGATTTCAACGCGCAATTTTTCGGAAACCACCTCGTCGGCATCAATCGCCAGCAGCCAAGGCTGCGTGGCTTGCGCTGATGCAAAATTGCGATGCGCCGCATGGCCGCACCACGGCTGGCTGAAAACTTTTGCACCAAACGCGCCGGCAATTTTATCCGTGCCATCGGTGACTTTGTCATCAATGGCGAGAATGATTTCACTCGTCCAGCCCTGCACGCTTTCCAAGGTGCGCACAATGCGATGGGCTTCGTTGCCGGCGACCAGGCAGACGGAAATAGGCAGGGGGCTGCTGTTTTTCATCAGCAAAATGTCAGCAGTAAAGCCACTTTCCGGCAATGCGTTTTTCATGGAGGGTGTGGCCGTAGCGGAGCCGCTCTGAATTTTTCCACCAGTTCACCCGAACGGCCTGTTTCACTTGATTCCATTTTCGCTTGGGCCAGGTCTGCCCGGTTTTTTTTCGATAATAAGTCCGGTCGCCAAGGCTCATGTTCGGCTGGTTTAAGCTGGCCTTGATGCTTTTCTGGGTGGTGCCGCCGAAATGATGGTAATAAGCCTGACCGGTGATGGCCAGCCGGAAGCCGGCGCGGCGGGCGCGGCGGAAAAACTCGTCGTCCTCGTAACCGCCAAGTTTCGGGTCATCATCAAAAAATCCGACGGCGTCAAAAACCCTCCGGTGCACCATGAAAAAGGAGCCGGAAGCGACGGCATGGCGGCTGGCCGGCGCCATGACGCGCATGAACTCCGCCGCGTAGGCGGGCCAGTCGTAATCCGCCTCGCCCTCGCACATCGCCGGACTGGCCACGTCAATATTTTCCTCCTCGGCAAAATGCACCAGCCCCTCAAGGCAGCCGGGCGGCACAAGAATGTCGTTGTTGGCGACAATGGTCCAAGTGGCCTGAGAGGCTCGGGAGCCTTGACTCCACGCAAAGCCGCAGCCGCGATTGGCCTCATTGTGAATGGCGCAGATTCCCGGGCGCGTGGCCAGAAACTCCTTGGTGCCGTCGGTGGAGGCGTTGTTGACGATGATGACTTGCGCATCCGTCACCCCGGCGCGGTGCAGGCTGTCCAAGCAGGTGCGGGTGTAATGAAGCTGGTTGAAGACCGGGATCACGATGGCGACCTTGGCTTTGACCGAGTCAGTTGGCAGAATCATTTGAATCAAAGTTTAAATTTCACTTCGGTCCCCGTCGCCTTCATAAATCCAAACATTCACAGCGAATTTCGAGCTGAATCAGGCATCGTCAGCGAGTTTAACCCGCCGGTTCCGGGGCAGCAAGGCCAAGCTAACGGCGTGAACGGTGAACTTCAATCCGCGCAGAACAAGGTTCGGAAGGCGAGGTGCAGGTGATGCACTCTTCGCCAGACCGAAATGGTTTGGCGGGCGAAAACATGGCGCAGGTGCGGGCGTTCATAAAGCCCCCGTTCACTTTTCCACATTAGCAGGGTGACCAGCCAGCGGTTCAGGCCATGAAAATGATCCTTGTGCCTGGCAAAGATGCGGTAGGATTCATCCTTGGGCGGACAACGATTCTTGTCCCGGCAAAAATTTTTTCCGTGAATGCGGTAACTGCCAACCGTTTGCTCGACAAAACCCAGGACGTGCCGGGATAGAAAGCGCAAATACATGTCCAAATCTTCGTAGGCCAGGTTGCCATCGTAAAGGCCAACCCCGGTCTTTTCATCAAACGCCTGCCGGCGACACATGAGAATTGGCCCGGCCAAACTCCAGTTCAAGAGCAGATTCCTCTCCAGCAAATGCGGATGCCGCCAAGCCCGGAGACCGTTCATGTGCGATTTCTTAATTTTCGCCATGGTTTTTCCAACATCGCCGATGAGTTCAACTTTGCCAAAAACCGCAAGCTGCTCTGGATGTCTCTGCAAGTGCTCGAATCGCGCGCGAATTCCGCCGCGCACCAGCGTGTCGTCACTGGCAATGATGACCAGAAAATCACCTTTGGCTGCGGCAATCAACCTGTTTAAGGTTTTGCAAATGCCCTGGTTGGTTTGGCTCGCAATCCATACATTTTCAAAACGTGCGCCATGCCGGGCCACCCAGGCTTGCAGCCGGACAAAGGAATCGTCATTGGAACCATCATTCAAAACCAACAACTCCAAGCGTGGCCAGTCTTCATCACGAATGGAATCAAGACATTCCTCCACATAAGCAGCGTGATTATACAATGGGATCACTACGCTGATGAGCGGAGTTTTTTGTTGGGCAGAAAGACTCATGGCCGGCAACCAACATCATTTTACTCTAGGATGAACACAAGCCAAGCGTCATCTTTCCGCGGCAACTCTGGCAGTTCGCCCGGCCCTGCCTCTCGCGGCTGTTTCCCGGCATGTTGCCACTCATGTTGCTGGAGTTGGGGTGACACTCGTTGCAAATTCCAATTTTCAAATTTGCCGGCGGAGACTCCTCTCGACGTCACCAACGATTTATCGCAAGAAAAAGCCCCCCGGCTGCTTGAAGGCCGGAGGGTTGTTGACGTCTGCGGATTTTTTCAACCGGCAAAGGTCACGCTGACAATGTCGCTGCCCAGGCCGATCTGTTCATCGTTCAGCACGCCGAACGCCTGGTATTCCCGCACCTCGGACTGCCCGGCCACGGCCAGCGGCGTGTGGTCGTCGTAGGGCGAGTTGGTGTCGCGCGAGACGAATTTCCAGCCGGTCGTGCCCTTGATGCGCGTGTAGAGGTTGATGCCGTCCGCGCCGAGCTTCCTGAACTTGAAGCGCACATAGCCGCTGAAGGCCTGCGCGGTGATCTGCGCCTGGTAGGTTTCGGGATTGAACGGCGTGCCGCCGCCGACAATCTGCAACTCGGCGGCGATGGCGTCGGTCATGCCGTCGGCCACCTTCCATTTGGCCACTTCGCCGCGCAGGCCGGCGAGGCTGGTGGTCATCTGGGTTTGCTTGGTTTGCGAGGCGGCCAGCCAGTCGGTTTTCGCCTTTTCCGCCGCGTCCATGGCCGCGATGAGCGCGTCACACCAGCCGGTGATGTTGGTCAGCCGCGCGGGGGTGATTTCCAGTTGAGTGACCAGGTCGGGGAGGTCGGTTTTGAGGTTGACGAGCCATTTTTTCAGTCCGCCGTCCGTGGTTGGAACATAGTCTGCCATACTTTGCTTTGCTCACTTTCTCTTTCTGATGTTTCCGATTTTTGATTGGTCCGCCGCCCTCCATTTCGGGCGGGGATAAGGCGTTTTACTACCAGCGGCCCGCCGCAGGAAATTATTATTTTTCAGGACTGGCATCTTGAAAACTCACAAGTGATTGAAAATCAGTCATTAGTAGCCTGGGCATGGGCAAGATATGTAAAAGAAATGACAAAAATTTTCCAAGCATCCCCGGAAATTTCCGGGGGATTTTCGGAAATATCCCCGGAGCGGAGTGAAAACAACCGGGGTCGGCGGGAAAAGCCTCGGGCTGGCGGCGAACCCGCCGGGGTGGGGACGCTCCCCGCCCGGAGTCGGACAGCAGCGGCCCCGGACATTTTGCTCCCCGCCCGGGGGCGGAGCGGGCCGGCCCGGGTGGCGGCCGTCAGGCTCCGGGGTCCGCCGCTCCGCTCCGGGGATGTTTCACAGCCAGCCTCATGCATTTTGCCGCCCGCCGGTTCATTTTCCGCGCCAGCCCGCCAGACTTCCGGCGCAGCCTGGAATTTCTCCGAAACGGTCATTGCCGGTTTCACCCCGTCCTGCCGTTTTGAACGATCTTCAGGATGTCCGGCCTTTCGACATTGCCGGAACCTTGGCGGGACGGCTCGTGTCCGGCCAAAACAAAAACTTTCGCTTTGCGTCCGCTTCGTCAAAATGGGGGAAGCATGATTGCTTTTCTCAACCGGCTCTGGCAATTCGCCCGGCCCTACCGGGTGCGGCTGTTCCTCGGCGTATTCACCGGCATTTTGGCCGGTCTCACGGCCTCGCTGCTGATGGTTGCCATCACGGTGGTTTCTTACGTGGTGTTTCAGTCGCCGAACAGCAAGCCCATCAGCGGCGTGCCGGATCTGGTTCAACCGTGGCTGGATCGCGCCCATGCCGGCATGGGCAGCGGTTTGCACGAGCATTTCTGGGCCGTGGTGCTGCTGGTGGCAACCATTCCGCTGGTCATGCTGCTGTCCAAAATCGTCGGCTACCTGAACACCTATTGCCTGCAATGGGTGGCCATCCGCGCCATCACCGATCTGCGGACGAAATTGTTCAGCCACCTCCTGGGCCTGTCCGCCGGTTTTTTCAGCCAAAGCCGCAGCGGCGAGCTCATCTCGCGCATCATGAACGACACCGGCACGCTGCAAAACGTCATCAGCAACGCCACCTCGGTCATCGTTCGCGACCCGGTGGTCCTCCTCGGCATTCTCGGCTATCTGCTCTGGCGGCAGCCGATGATGACGCTTATTTCGCTGGTGGTGCTGCCGCTCTGCATGGTTCCGCTGGCCATTTACAGCCGCAAAATCCGCCGCGCCAGCCGTGAAATGCAGAGCCAGAGCGCCGATCTCATGCAGGTGATGAGCGAAACCTTCTCCGGCCAGCGGGTCATCAAGGCCTATAATCTCGAAGACGTCGTCACCGACGAGTTCCGCCAGACGGCGCGCAAATCCATCGGCAATTACATGCGCATCGTCCGCGCCAGCGAAATCACCAGCCCGCTCATTGACTTTCTCGCCTCCTTCGGCGTGGCGCTCGCGCTGCTTTACATGATTTACCTGGCGAAGGCGCATCCCAATCCGGGCGATTTCATCCAGCTTGCCGGCAGCATTTTCTACATGTATGCGCCGATGAAAAACCTGACGCGGCTGCACAACCAGCTCACCCAGGCCCGCGCCGCCAGCGAACGCGTCTTCGAGCTGCTCGCCACGAAAAATTCCGTGCCCGAACCGGCCGCGCCCAAAATGCTCCACGCGGACCAGGCCGACATCGTCTTTGATCACCTCGATTTCAACTACGACGAAAAACCCGTGCTGCGGAACATCAATCTCACCGTCAAGGCCGGCCAGCTCGTCGCGCTCGTCGGCGCCAGCGGCTCCGGCAAGACCACATTGGCCAATCTGCTGCTCCGCTTCTACGACCCCGTGCGCGGCGCGATCAAAATCGGCGGCGTGGATTTGCGTGAAGTTTCCACGCGCGACCTGCGCAACCAGATCGCCGTCGTCGCGCAGGAAAACATCCTGTTCAACGACACCATCCGCCGGAACATCGAACTGGGCCGCCTCGGCGCGACGAACGACGAAATCATCGCCGCCGCCAGGCACGCCTCCGCCTATGAATTCATCACGCAAAAACCGGAAGGTTTTGATGCCGTCATCGGCGAAAAAGGCGTCTCGCTTTCCGGCGGCCAGCGCCAGCGCCTCGCCATCGCCCGCGCCGTTTTGAAGAACGCGCCGATCCTGGTTTTGGATGAGGCCACCAGCGCGCTCGACACGGAATCCGAACGGGCCGTGCAGTCGGCGCTCGACGAACTGATGAAAGGCCGCACGACCATCTGCATTGCGCACCGGCTTTCGACGATTCTGCACGCCGATGTGATTGTGGTTCTGGACCAGGGGAAAATTGTCGAGACCGGCACGCACGACGAACTTGTGCGGCGCGGCGGCATCTACCAGAAGCTTTACGAACTGCAGTTTGAGTCGTGAGCGCCCGGCTTGAAAAAATTCTCGCGCTGCAGTTCAAATACTTCGGCGACGCCGTGCTGATGACGCCCGCGCTCCGGGCGCTGCGCGGATATTTTCCACAGGCCGAACTCCATCTGCTTGTCCCGGCGGAAATCGCGCCGCTGTTCCAGCATCTGCCGTGGCTGACGCAGGTCTGGGCCATGCCGCGCCGGCGCGGGAGCGCGAGCCTGCGCGAGACCTGGCCGGTCATCCGCGCGCTGCGCCGCGAGCATTTTGACCGCTCGGTGGATTTTGCCAGCAACGACCGCGGCGCGATTTTGAGTTTTTTAATTGGAGCAAAAAAACGGCTCGGCTGGGCGGAGCGCGGCGGTTTTTGGGGCCGGCAATTTTGTTTCAACCAGCGCGTCGCGACAGGAAAAAATCTCCCGCACGAGTCTGCGCGGCTCGCCCGGCTTCTGTCCGGCTGGCAGATTCCATTGCCAGCTTCAATGGAGCCGGAAATCCGCGCCGATGCCACGCTTGCCGACGCCGCCAGAAAAATCCTGCCGGACGAACGCGCCGTTATCTGCCATGTCGCGTCGAGCCAGCAGAAAAAAGAATGGCCGCTCACGCACTGGGCGGAATTTCACCGGCTGGCCACGGCGGACGGACGGCGCGTCGTCTTCACCACCGCGCGCGGCGAACGCGAGGCGGCGCTGATGGCCGGCTTAACGGAACTCGCGCCGGAGGCGGTGATTTTGCCGCAGATTTCCGAGCTGCCGCTGTTGCTCGCCGTGCTGGCGCGGGCCGGAGTTTTTATTTCCGGCGACACCGGGCCGCTGCATTTCGCCGCCGGACTGGGCGTGCCGACCATTTCGCTTTTCGGACCGACTTCGCCCGCGCGCTGGGCGCCGGTGGGCGGACGCCACCAGGTTTTGGCCGGCGGCGTTTGCGGCTGCGCCGGCAATTCGGCGGTCTGCACCGCTGCACGCCATTGCCTCGGAGAGATTTCGCCGGAACAGGTTTTGGCCGCGCTGGCACAGGCGCTCGTCCCGAAATAGCACCATTTTGTTCTGTCCATTTCCGGAGGCTTTCAGGAATAATAAGTGTTAGCCGTGAACAACACAGTTTCAACAAATATGAAAGCCGCCAAACCCGCCAAAGACAACGCCACCAGCCGCTGGATCTCCTTCCGCCCCGAAATCAAGGTCGTGGACTGCACCATCCGCGACGGCGGCCTGATGAACAACCACCATTTCGAGGACAAGATCGTGAAGATGGTTTATGACACCTGCCTCGCCGCCGGCGTGGATTACATGGAACTCGGCTACAAGGCGTCGCGCAAAAACATCAAGGCCGGCGAACATGGCGACTGGAAATACTGCACCGAGGAAACCCTGCGCCGCATCGTCGGCGACAATAAAAAAAACAGTTTGAAATTGTGCGTCATGGCCGACGCCGAACGCTGCGATTACAAGGAAGACATTTTGCCGAAGAAGGATTCCGTGCTGGACATGATCCGCGTGGCCACCTACATCCACCAGATTCCCACCGCGCTGGACATGGTCAAAGACGCGCACGACAAGGGCTATGAAACGACGGTGAACCTCATGGCCGCCTCGACGATTCCCGACCGCGAATTGAACGAGGGCCTGGAAATGCTCGTGAAGTCCGAGGCGAAGGCGATTTACGTCGTGGACAGCTTCGGCGCGTTCTACAGCGAGCGGGTTCACGCGCTGGTGAAAAAATATCTCGGCTACTGCAGGCCGTCCGGCAAGGAAGTGGGCGTCCACATGCACAACAACATGCAGCTCGCGTTCGCCAACACCATTGACGGCATCATCGAAGGCGCAAATTTTCTCGATGCGACGATGGCCGGCCTCGGCCGTGGCGCGGGCAACTGCCCGATGGAACTGCTGCTCGCCTTCCTGCACAACCCGAAATACGAGCTGCGCCCCGTGCTCGACTGCGTCGCAAACCACATCGAGCCGATGCGCGCGAAACTGCTCTGGGGCTACGATCTGCCGTATCTGCTCACCGGCATGTTGAACCAGCATCCGCGCACCGCCATCAAGTTCAAGGAAGCCGAACTCAAGGGCGACAAAGGCGACATCCTCAAGTTCTACGACACCGTCACGGATCAGGAATAAAAGGTTGCGTTCCAATCTTGATCGGCACCGTAATCCTCTGTCTTTGCGCTTGTCAGCGGCAAGGCTTAAGCAACAGAATGTGCAGCCACCGTAAATTTTTTCAAACCAACATGATGAAAACGCCTCGACTTCTCCTTGGTTCGGCCTTGCTCTGCCTTGTGTTCACCGCCGCCGCCGCGTCAACTGATCCGCTGGAAACCGGCTTTCTCAATCCGCCGGATTCCGCCAAGCCGCAGACCTGGTGGCATTGGATGAACGGCAACATCACCAAGGAAGGCCTCACCGCCGACCTCGAAGCGATGAAGCAGATCGGCCTCGGCGGCGCGACGATTGTGAATGTGGACTGTGACATTCCGCGCGGCCCGGTGAAATTCATGAGTCCGGAATGGCGCGAGGATTTCAAATTCGCCGTGGCGGAGGCGAACCGGCTTGGCCTCCAGCTCTGCGTGGAAAACTGCGCCGGCTGGTCGAGCAGCGGCGGTCCGTGGAACACGGTGACCAACGCGATGCAGCGTGTCACGACCAGCGAAGTGCGCGTGACCGGCCCGACGAATTTCAGCGCCACCCTGCCGCAGCCGCCCACGAAACTGGATTTCTACCGCGACATTGCGGTGCTCGCCTTTCCCGCGCCCGACGCGAAGGCAACCATTGAAAACCTTGACGCCAAGGCCGGATTCAACGGCGATGCCGTGCTGTCGGCGCGCAACGCCGGTGATTCGGCGGCGGGAGCCATTTCACGCGGGGAAGTCATTGATCTCACTTCCGATCTGACCGACGACGGAAAATTGAACTGGCAGGCGCCCGCCGGAAAATGGGTCGTCCTGCGCGTCGGCTACACGCCGACCGGCGTGAACAATCATCCCGCAGCTTACGGAGGCGAGGGCCTGGAATGCGACAAGTTCAGCAAGGCCGCGCTCGACGCGCATTGGAACGGTTTCATGCAGAAGGTGCTCGACGACATCGGCCCGCTCGCCGGCAAGGCGCTCAACTGTTCGCTGATTGACAGCTACGAAGTCGGCGGCCAGAACTGGAACCGGGATTTTCGCGCGGAATTTCAAAAGCGGCGCGGCTATGATCTGCTGAAATTCCTGCCCGCGTTCACCGGCCGCGTCGTGGACAATCCCGCGGTGACCGAGCGTTTTCTCTGGGACGTGCGCCGCACCATCGCCGATTTGTTTGCGGAAAATTACTACGGCCATTTTGCCGAACTCTGCCGCCGGCACGGTTTGCTGAATGCGGTCGAGCCTTACACCGGCCCGTTTGAATCGCTGCAATGCGGCGCGCCGGCGGACGTGGTGATGGGCGAATTTTGGAGCGGCAGCCAGGGGCATCCCTCCGTGAAGATGTCCGCGTCCATCGCGCACATTTATGGCAAGACCATCGTCGGCGCGGAATCGTTCACTGCGGCTCCCGAAGCCGGCCGCTGGCAGAATGATCCGTATTCGCTCAAGACGCTCGGCGATTTGATGTATTGCCAGGGCTTGAACCGCTATATTTTTCATCGCTACGCCATGCAGCCGTGGACGAACCGCTGGCCGGGCATGACGATGGGCCAGTGGGGTTTTCATTTCGAGCGCACGGAAACCTGGTGGCACCAGGGAAAATCCTGGATTGATTATATTTCGCACTGTGAATTTCTGCTGCAGCAGGGCCGCGCCGCCGCGGACGCCGCTTATTTCACCGGTGAAAGCGCGCCGGTGGAAATGCGCGCCGGCGATCCCGCGCTGCCCGCCGGTTACGACTACGACGCCATCAACGCCGACGTGCTGCTGCACGGCGCGACGGTGAAAAATGGCCGCATCACGCTGGCCAGCGGCGCAAATTACGCCGTGCTGATCCTGCCGCCGAGTGATGCGGACATGACGCCGCAATTATTGAAATGCCTCCGCGAACTGGTGCGCGCCGGCGCGACCGTCGTCGGCCCGCGCCCGCAACATTCGCCGAGCCTCGCGGATTTTCCGAAATGCGACGCGCAGGTGAAAAAAATCGCCGGCGAGCTTTGGGGCCGGTGCGACGGCGCCAGCGTGCTTGAAAATGCCGACGGCAAAGGCCGCATCGTTTGGGGCAAATCTCTGGCCGACGTTTTCGCCGCGCGAAATCTGAAACCGGATTTTGAATTCAACGGAGCGGCAGCCGGTTCGCGGCTGGCTTACGTCCATCGCATCGCCGGAGAGGCGGACATTTATTTCGTCTCCAACCAGCGGCGGCAGTTTGACTCCGCCGAAGGCACGTTCCGCGTCAGCGGGAAAATTCCGGAGCTGTGGCATCCGGACACCGGCGTGATTGAACCCGCGCCGGTCTGGAGCGCGCAGGACGGACGCACCGCCGTGCGCCTGAATTTTGAACCCGCCGGTTCGGTGTTCATCATTTTCCGTCACGCGGCGGACCGCGCGGACCACCTGGTGGCCGCCAGTGGCAGCTTCGCCACCGAATCAGCCCCCGCGCCGAAGCTGGAAATTCAGCACGCCGTTTACACCGCCATTGATGGCGCCGGCGGGATGGATGTGACCGCGAAACTTTCCGAACTGGCGCGCGGCGGCCAACTGGTGGTGACCGCAAGCAATGACGGGTTTGGCCGCGATCCGGCGGTGCTCCACCAAAAGGAATTGCGCGTGGATTACACGCTCGACGGCAAGCCCGGCCATGCGACCGTGCCTGAAAATGAAACGCTCTCGCTGCCCGCAACGCTGGCCCTCGGCCAGCCGCCGCAATGGGAAACAAGCGTGGCCGCCGGCCATTCGCCAACCGTGAAGGCGTGGGACAACGGCAATGTCGTTTTATGCACGGCCAGCGGGAAAATTCTGCACGCCGACGCCGCAGACTTGCCGGCACCGCAGGAAATATCCGGCGCGTGGAATTTGAATTTTCCGCCGAACTGGGGCGCGCCGCCGTCGGTCACTCTGGAAAAATTGATTTCCTGGACCGAGCACACGAACGACGGGGTGCGTTATTTTTCCGGCACGGCCGGTTACGAAAAGGAGATTGAAATTTCGGCCGACCGTTTGAACGCCGGGCGCGAACTCTGGCTTGATCTTGGACTGGTGAAAAATTTTGCGGAGGTTTCCCTCAACGGGCAGGACTTCGGCGTGCTCTGGAAACCGCCGTTTTGCGTGAACGTCACCGCTGCCGCGAAACCGGGCGTGAACAAGCTCGTCGTCAAAGTCACAAACCTCTGGCCGAACCGGCTCATCGGCGACGAGCAGTTGCCGGACGACCGCGAATGGAACGGCATGCAGCTCAAGGCCTGGCCGCAGTGGTTGCTCGATGGCAAGCCCAGCCCCACCGGCCGGCTGACGTTCACGACGTGGCATCACTGGACGAAAAATTCGCCGTTGCTGGAATCGGGCCTGCTCGGCCCGGTGACGCTGCGAACGGCTGAAATCATTCCCGCCAACTAAACGTCGCGCTGCGGCTTGCGCGGCGAGCCGTATTTCAGACCGATGTTCTGCTCGTAAACGCCGAGCTTGACGCTCGACGATTGCTGGCGCCCCTTGAATTCGGAATTCAAATGCACCAGCCGGCGGCGTGTGATTTCGGCCACGGGCAGGTCGGGAAAACTTTCCACGATTTTTTCCAGCGTCGCCCGCACCGTCGCCAGGTCCGCGCCAAGCTCGATTTGGAAATCCGCCAGCAGGTTCAGCCAGTGCGCCACCTGCTTGGGCGTGTGTTTCGGCTCGTTGATCAATTGCGCCAGTTCCATCGTGGCCAGGTCGAGCCGCCTGAAATCCTTTGCGTAAATCACCGCCAGCTTCTCGCGCACTTCCGTGTCGTGCGGATGCTCTTCGAGATGCTGGACGTGCGCCGCCGCGAGTTTGCCCGGATCAATTTCCTTCGGCTTCAAAAATTCCGTCGAGTCCAGCAGCCCGATGTTTTTCACCCCCTCCGGCACGGCGATGCTCCGCCGGTCGTGCTGCGCCAGAATGATTTTTTCCGTCTCACCCAGATGCGCCAGCCGCTGCTCCGCCTGCAGGGAAGCTTCCGTGCCGGGAAAACGCGCGATAATTCTTTGCAACGCGGTCCGCGCCGAATCCACGTCGGCGGCGATTTTCATGTGCCAGTCCGCGAGCTGCGTCAATCCGGCGGCCACCAGTTTCACCGGCGCTTCCGGCCGGTCGCAAAAATGATTCAGCGTGTTTTCGGCGCCGGCCAGGTCGGCCAGGTCCTCCGCCTGGATGCGCGCCAGCAGCAGCACGCCTTCAAAATCATTCGGAAAATTCGCGAGCTGGCGGCGGATTTCCCTGACCGCCTCGTGCGGCCTGCCACGGTTGCGCCTGGTCTGGGCGATGGAATAATACGGTTTTTTTTCCGGCGGTTCCGAGCCGCCGTCAAAAATGTTCGTGAGCGGGCCGGACACCAATTCCCCGATGTGCGGCGTCCACATGAACGACAAAACCACCGCCATGAAAACAATCAGAAACGGGCCGAACGGCCCCAGGAGGCGGGCCAGCCACAGGCAGCCTAAAACAAAGGGCACCGTGAAGAGCAGTTTGAAAAACATCTTGCCGGGGTCGTCGCTTTTCCTGAGCGTGTGAAAAACCCCCCAGCCGACCATGCCGATGGCCACCACCAGTCCGACCGTTCCCAGCACGATGTCAAAAGTTCGATGCATGGCAGTGACCTGAAGCTCCTCTGCTTCGCCCGCAAGTTCAAGCAAATACTTCAGCCGTAGCGATACGGCCTGGACAATGAAAACGCGTTCGGCAGATGCCGGATTTCACGAACTTTGCCGTCCGCCAGCAAAACCTCCACGATGTCAAAACGGAATTTCACCGGCGGATTTTTCAGCAGCCGCAGATAATCCAGCGCCGTCTGCGAAAGCAGACGCCGTTTCCGCGCATCCACCGCCGCCGCCGGGCGCGTCCACTCTTCCGACGAACGGGTTTTCACTTCCGCGAACACCAGACCATCGCCGTCTCGGAAGATCAGATCAATCTCGCCGTGGTCGGAACGGAAATTGGCCGCGAGAAATTTCAAGCCCCGTTTTTGCAAAAACTTTTTCGCGGCGTGCTCGCCCAGTTCGCCGCGCCGCAAATGCTCCGGCTTTTCCTCGCCGGCGAAACGCGCCTTGAACTTTTCCAGAAGGTTCATTTTTCTGGCCACAGATTTTCACAGATGAAACACAGATAAAGCAAAATGATTTCCGCCCGTTTTCTTGGCATCTGTGTTTCATCTGTGCCCATCAGTGTTCAAGTTGTCAAAGCCCGCATAAATAAAGGGTTTCTTGAGACGATGGACGGCCACTGTCAGTGGAACTGTCAGCATGGCGACGGGTTGAAACACAATCCGCCACTATCCGGCCAGAATTCCACTGAAACTCGCCCACTACACCGTAACGTGTTGCGACGGGCTTGTTGCATCATTCAGACCCATGCCCATGAAAACAAAATACACATTGTTCCGGCGCGGCGGAATCTATTATTCGCAAGACTCCGCCACCGGCCAGCAAAAAAGTCTGCGGACACGCGACGAAGCCGAGGCGTTGATGCTGATCAGCGCCCGTAACGAGGCGCAACGACAGCCGGCGTTGAACCTGCACCTGGCCCGCGCCTACCTGACGGCCAGCGACCCCGCGTTCATCGAACGCACCTGGCAGACCGTCATGGACCAGTTGCAATCCCGCGGCAAGGACAGCAGCCGCGAACGTTATGCCAGCGTGTTCAAATCGCCGTCCTTTGATGGACTGCGGCACAAACGATTGATGGAGACGACCGCCGATGATTTTTTCGCGGTGTTCAAAGAGAACAAAGTTGCCATCACCTGTTTTTTGAAACGGCTGCACAACTTCGCCTTGAGTCTAGGCTGGATTGCCATCCCGCTGATTGCGCCGTATCTCTGGCCGAAATACGAGCCCAAGGACCGGCGCGGCATTACGCAGGACGAACACCAAAGCCTCTTGGCCAAGGAGAAAGCGGCGGAATGGAAATTATATCTGGAACTGCTTTGGGAAACGGGCGCAGCGCAAGGTGACGCCGCCGCAATGAATGCCGAGGACATTGACTGGCCGAGCCGGACGATTAGCTACTTTCGGAAGAAAACCGGCTCGTTGGCGCAGTTCACCATCAGCACGACACTGGAAAAAGTCTTGCACCAGTTGCCGACCACCGGCGCATTGTTCCCGAAACTCTCGACCTTCAAGGCCAACGAGCGGGCAAACCGGTTTCGCCGCCGTTGCCATCGGGCGGGCGTAGCGGGCGTTTCCCTGCATTGTTACCGCTATGCGTGGGCCGAACGGGCAAAGGTGGTGGGGATGCCGGAACGGTTCGCGCAGGCCGCGCTGGGCCACAACAGCAAGGCGATTCATCGCGCCTACGCCAAGAAAGCCGTCATCATCGCGCCCTCCCTTGAGGACTACGAGAAGAAGGCAGCCAGTTTGCAGCCAGTGCTGGCAGCTTGAAAATGAAACGGCGGTTGAGTTTTGCAACTCAGCCGCTGTTTGTCTTTTTGGGGACTGACGCCGTCCCCAAGCCCCGCGCCAGAGGCATGGCCTCTTATAGGAACTCCAATGTTATTCACCGGTGGCGAGGAGAGCACCCGTCAAGCTCCCCGGAGCCAACGGTGAATAACATTGCCCCGGCGCGCGGGCGGTATGAATCGGATGCCAAGCGCG
>Ga0181535_10001201_pt1 | contig 34810 bp, 24 predicted proteins | sample PEATcosm2014_Bin_44_FD_119774 | JGI IMG/M metagenome (GOLD analysis project Ga0181535, IMG submission 119774) | Peatland microbial communities from MTU Mesocosm Facility, Houghton, MI, USA - PEATcosm2014_Bin17_30_metaG | ecosystem: Environmental > Terrestrial > Soil > Wetlands > Peat | place... | reverse complement strand
GCGGTTGAGCCGGCTTCACGCGTGGTTTCGCCCAAGCCGAGCACGGAGACCGCGCGCAAGGCGCCAGTGGCCGCCATGGATGCGCCTGCGTTTTTCACGGCGCAGGGATTAGGAGGTTCCGGAGGCTTGGCGGGCTTCCGCGGAAGGGGAGTCTCGACTTGCACATTTGAAGTTTTGGCGGACGGGGCCGCTGTGGGTTGGGTTGAGCTTTGTGGCTGGGGCGCGGGCGGGAGAGCAGGCGCTGAATCAGACGGCGGAGAATTGTCAGTCTGGGTTTGCGCGGCGGCAGACTCGCCGGCGCAAAGAGCCAGCGCCAACGCGAAAAGTTGCAGGGCGAAGATTCTGGGTTTCCGCGCTCGCGCACGCGATAAGCCGCATCCAATCGTCTTATGGCGAAAAACTTCGCTGGGCAAGATGGTGAAACCTCAGCTGGTGAACAAATCGAACTCGAAATAGCCGTCACAAATGAGCGGCGGGTCTTCAGGGGAGCCTCTAGCGTCATCATGCGAAAGCGGTGGGTTCGCGTCAATAGTAATCTTGGCGGTCCCCGCAGGCTGCCAAGGCATTGACGCGGCTCGTTGTGTCGCGCAGACTTTGGACAGGTTATGCATTTATCTAAGGATGCAAAGGAAGGGCTTCGATCATGAGCACACCAAATATGCCGGGATGGGGCGGTCCGCCGACGATGGGCCAGAGGATCGACGAAGCGATCGAGCTGATCGAAATGGAGTTGCGCCACGCCATTACCTATGTGAACGACGCAGTGATTCCGCAAGTGCGCAGGGAGTCGATTACCGCCATGCGCACGGCCGCCGACACGCTGCGCAATTTGGCCGACCGCTTTGAGCGACAAAACAAGCCGTCGCCGAATCAGCCGTATGGCCAGGCGCCCAATCAGGCGAATGATCCAAATAAGGGGCCGCGCACTTGAGCGCAGGCGATCCTCATGGCAGGGCAGTGCGGCCCGATGCCAGCTGGCGCGGCATGGTGGTGCGCTGGGCGGTGAGTTTCGCCCTGGTAGCAATCGTTTCACTGGGAGCGGATGGGTGCAAGCACCGGGAGAACACGCGCGCGGTTCCTCCGCAGGCTTTGCCGCCGGAGGCCGAGCCGGCTCCCGTGGCGCCAACTGCATCGGCGCCTGCAAGAATTCCGGTCACGCCGGCGCCGGCAGGAGGGATCAACGACGACGATCTCGCATTCGTTGCGACGCACAGGCCGATTCTGAGCGAGGTTGGCTACGCCACGTGGTACACCGCGCCGTACAAGGGCCGCCATGCCGCGAATGGAGAAGTCTTTGACGACGATGCGATGACGGCGGCGCATCGCACGCTGCCCATGGGTTCACTGGTGGTGGTGACCAACCTGAAGACCGGCGAATCAAGCGCCATGCGAATCACCGATCGTGGACCGTTCGTGGAAGACAGGATGCTCGATCTAACGATCGCTTCGGCCAAAGCTGTGGGCATTTACCGCACTGGCATGGCGATGGTGCGCATGGATGTGTACGAAACGCCCAAGCCGATCAATTCGGGCGGGCGCTGGTGCGTGCAGATCGGCGCGTTCCATGACGAGGATGAAGCGATTGCGCTGAAAGAGCAATTGCTGCGCGATTATCCCGGCGCGAACGTGATTGAGTTCCCCGGTGAGAATAGCTACTGGGTTCGCATCCGGCCGCAGGGTGACGATCGCGCGATGGCCGAGCAAATTGCGCGGCAACTGCAGCCGGTGGAAGGCGGCGCGTACCTGACGCGGCTGGACTGATTGAGAGCGGAGTTAGCGGCGCTAGCGGAGTCAGCTACGACAGCCGCGGACAGGCGCAATCTTCGAGTTCATTTCCTCACGGGCGCGATCAGCGCAGCAGAGCAGACGCGGCCCAGAGCACAGGCTCCTGGCCATGGAAGTCGCCGGTCCTGCGCTTGCGCTCCAGATAATACTCCAGATCGTTTTTCTTGTTCGTGCCCTCGCAGACGCTGGTCACGTCGTTGTTCTGATCGATGAAGCCGGTGACCGCGATCCACGCCTTGCGCGCCGCGGGCCCGTACGCGGCCGCGTCGAGCCAGCCGTTCTTGACGCCGGTGACAAGCGCGAAGGTGAACATGCCTGAGCTGGAACTCTCTTCCCAGGCCTCGTCGTGATCGATGAGCTGGCGCCACATGCCGTCGGGAGCCTGGTACTTAAGAAGCGCGGCCATCATGAGTTTGTAGCCGGCCATGATGCGCGCGCGCTGCGGATGATCGGCGGGCAGGTCGCGCAGCATCTCCGTCATTCCCGCGGCCACCCATCCATCGCCGCGGCCCCAGAAGAACGGGACGTCAGGTGCGTGATAGAAGAGGCCGTTGGGCTGCTGGAGCTTGTCGAGGTAAGCGGCCATCTCGTTGGCGCCGCGGTCGAGATACTTTTTATTGCCGGTGGCGCGGTAGGCCTCCAGCTGCAGGATGGTGAGCATGTACATGTCGTCAATCCAATAGCGCGTCTCGTGCGAGAGTCCATCGGGCAGGGGGTTCTCCCATTGCCGGTCGGCGAACGAGAGCCCGTAGTCGAGATATTTCCTGTCTTTGATCTGCATTGCGATTTCGAGGGGAACGATGCCGAAGATGGAGTCGTCAACGTGATCGCGCATGGGGACGAGAGCAGCCTCTGCGCCGCCGGGCAGCAATGGATCGAAGCGCTTGATGAGGCGGTCGCGCAGATCAGTATCGTGGGTCAGCTCCGCGAAGGTGAGCGCGCCATACCAGGTGCCAACCTCTCCATAAAAGATTGTGCTCGGGCTGTGTTGGTGCGGACTCACGATGAAGTGCTCGGCCAGGGCCTTGCCGACCTCCTGCGGTGATCGCCCCGCCGGCCAATTGCTGAAATAGTCCTGCTGTGCGGAGACAGTGGCGGCCAAGGCCGGCAGAAGCAAGCTCAAAACGACAACCTTCGAAATGGAGTTCATGCGCACTCTCTTTGAAGCGCGATGCATCGCGCAAAGCAATTCTATAGGGCTGGGACGTTCTTCGCGCGCCGTTGTCACGGGGGTGGAAAGTCTCTACGGCTGTGCGGCGACATAAGCCGGATCGGTGGCCTGACGCAAGGCGCTGGAGAAATCATCCCAGGTGCAGGAGAGATCCGGACGGCTGCATGCGGGGATGAAGATGGGCGCCTCAGCGGGCGGGTCGGCGGGCGTGAGAGGCTCCGAATTTCGCATTTGTTCGAGAGTTTGCGCGGTGAATGCGACGCGCACGAACGGACCAGACTTGGGCGAGCGCCAAAGTTCGAAGACCAACGCGCCTCCCGGGGGTGAATCGTCGACGCGGCCGTCAGCGATCCAATCGATTCCAAGAGCGCCGGCGAGGGTGACGATGTTGGTGTCGTGACCAACCAGGATGACGAGGCGGTCGCCGCGTTTGCCGAGCGCGCCGCTGACGGGCTTGCCTGCCACGCTCTGTTCCATGGTTCGGCGAATGTGATCGAGAAGATTGGAGGCGTAGATGCGCGCAAAGGTGGGCGTGCGATCTTCATAGTTCCAGGCCGCAATGTTGGCTTGCATGATATAGCGCAGCGTGGCGCCGTCGAGACATCCCCAGCCGGTGTCGGCGTCGCTCATGCCCTGCGTGTACTCGAGGAGCAGATTTTCGGCCAGCGTGGAAGAAGTAACGAGCGGGCCGCGCACCGACAGGAGAGAATCGCCTTTTCCGGGCTGGAGGCTGGCGGGAGTATCGAAGATCGAGGTGCGTTTCGGATTGGCCGGCAGGTGTCCGCATCCCGACAGGATGCGATCGAGCGCGGCCAGTTGCGGACGGTAGGTTTCGGTCAGGTTGGCAGGGTTGCCGCCGATGCGTCCCGCGATGGCTGCCGCGGCAAGCGCCGGATCCGGATGGCCGACGCCTGCTTTCCGCGGGCTAAAGAGAGGATCGGGTACACCATCCGGCCTTGAGTGAACATCAATACTGCAACCTGGAAACATCCCCTCGGCCAGAGCTTTGCCGGTCTCCCTCGTTCGTTGGTCGATGTCGGCCAGGATCGAGACGTGCGTCGAGTCCGCGCAGCCGGTGGGCGCGAACAGGCCGTCGGAGGCAAACTTCTCACGATCCCAGGCGCCGAACAGCTTCATCAACTGGTAGCCGTGAGCAGTGAGGATGCCCGGAGCGACGTCCCATTTCGGCCAGGGCGCCGCCGAATACTTATCGAGATCAGCTTGCGAAGTGAGCGGCGAACGAACGCCATGACGCGTGAGAACGATAACGAGTTGCAGTTCGGCGTCGCGATGGGGCGCGGAGCCGGCCGTCTGTGCCGCCAGTGGAAAGCAAAGGAACAAGAGGCCCGAAAAGCCAAAAAGAAGCCGCCGCAACAGCGGAGAAAGATCGGTCATGGCTCACCAAAGTCATTCTAGCGGGGACCTATGAGAAGGCAGCCAACTGCGCTGCCCGAGCCCGCCGGCAACGGGGCGATCTAGCCAGGCACAGTACGGATTCTTGAAAGCGCTCAAGATGAATCCAATGAGAGGCCCGAAAGGGATTTCTTGCGGAAATAACTTCACATATCAAATGAAATACAGCTCACACTCCGAATTCTGGGCCGGAGCCCAGAAGGCCGTTATGGGCGGAGAGCTAAAATGAACAAAATAAACATAAATTCAGCAAGAAAGATTGAAAAGGAAGGCTGAAGGCAAACCTTTTGAAGCCTCCGCCTTCTGAGATAAATCGGTTTTTGAACGCGTCAACCTGCCCGATTCTGGTCTTGACAATTGCCGCGGATGGCCAATATAGTTCGGATCGCCAATTAATGCATGGCTCAGTGCGTATCCAAACACCGAAAACCGCAGCCGGCCCCGGCCGGAAGGAGCGGAGGATCTCGCCCAATCCGCGTCGTTTAGCAAAGCTATTGGCAACATCAACAAACCTTTGGAGGTATTTATGTCAGGCAGGCCAAAAAGTGACTCAATGATTCATGCATGCGCGATCAGACTCATGACAACGGCGATCGCGTTTCTTGCGCTGCTGCTGTTGAGCAGCGTCGCCCAGGCGCAGGTTCTCTACGGTTCCATCACAGGAACCGTCTCCGACAAGACCGGCGCAGTGGTTCCGAACGTGCCGGTGACGATCACGAATCAGGGCACCGGCGAGGTTCGCACCGAGAAAGCAAAAGAAGACGGTCTCTATAACTTCCTCGACGTGCTGCCCGGTACCTACACACTGACCATTGCGCAATCAGGAAACTTCGGAGGCTTCGCGCAGAAGGACATCACGTTAACCGTCAACCAGGTGGTTCGAATCGACGTCACACTTGTACCGGCATCGGTCTCAACGCAGATCACTGTCACTGAAGCGGCGCCCGAATTGCAGACGGAAACCGCGGAAGTGGACAGCGAGATCAGCCAGACTGCGATATCGCAACTCCCCATCACCTCATCGAAGGGCCGCAATTACGAGGCGCTCTACTCGCTGATTCCCGGCGCTGCCCAGGTCCAGGAAAAGAACTCCGTCGGCGGCAACCCCTCACGCGCCCTGTCGGTGAACGTGAACGGAAACTCGTACAACGGCAACACCACGCGCATTGACGGCGCCATCGACTACTACGGTTGGCTGCCTTACCTCATCGCCTACGTGACGCCGGCGGACGCCGTCGAGAACGTTACCGTCACGACGGACGACTTTAATGCCGAACAGGGCCAGGCGGGAGGCGCATCCATTCGCGTTACCACCAAGAGCGGCGGCCACGACTTTCACGGCGGCGGGTGGGAATACTACCAGGACGCGGCGCTGAATTCCCGCGCCTATACTGTCACCACAGGAGCGATCCCGAAGAACATTTACCAGGAATACGGCGGAAACATTGGCGGACCGGTTTACATTCCAAAGATTCTCACTGGTAAAAAGAAACTGTTCTTCTTTACCAATTTCGATCGCATCACGCAGCGCGCGTTGGCCACGACCAACCCCGCAGCGTCCGTGCCCGACCTGAACATGACCCAGGGCAATTTCTCCGAGGCGGCCTCGACTGTAACTCTCTACGATCCGCTGCCGCAGGCTACGGGCTGGGAGGGCCAGGTCAACCCCACGCTCTGCCCGAGCCCGGATACCTCGTACACGAACGGGTATTTGCAATATCAGTGCCGGCCCAGTTTCACGGCTGAGTACGGAGAGACCGGCACTGGCGTCAACACGATTCCTGCGTCGAGGATCGCATACGCGTCCGGGATCATGATGCAGGACCTTGCACCGATCGCCGCAAGCATCGGCACGCCGTCCGCGGGTCAGCTGGCCGGTGATATGTTGAACGACTACATCGGACGGGCGACTGTCGCGTACAGCCGGAACGCTTCGGACTCGAAGATTACGTACATCCCCAACGAGAATACGCAAATCTTTGGCAAGTACGGCATCACACCCTACTCGGACATCGATCCCCAGGTCTTCGGTGACGCACCGTGTACAGGGTCTGGTAGCTCGGCCACGGCATGCGCCGGAGGACCTACAGCCGACGGTGGCCAGCCGGGCGATGTGGGCGGCCGCGGCCAGAACGCTGGACTGGGCATGAGCCACGTGTTCAACGCAAATCTTGTACTGGACGCCGATTTCGGCTTTACCCGTCTGGTGACATTCGCGCAGTCGACGTTGGACGTGGCGCTGGGCGACTATGGACTCGACGTGCTGAAGATTCCGGGCACCAACGGAGTCGGCCTGAACTATGTTGGCCAGCCTGGATTCTACCTCAACGGTTTCACCGGTATTGGCAATGACAACGGCTCCAACCCTTTCGAGTTCCGCGATAACCAGTTCACGGGCGATGTAAACCTGAGTTGGTTGAAGGGCAAGCACGCAGTGAAGATGGGCTATACCTACTACCACTTCGATTTGAACCACTTCCAACCCACCAGCGGTGGGCAGCCGAACGTTCCGCGCGGCGGCTTCTATTTTGAAGGCGGCATGTCCTGCGGCAACTCGACAACGGCAGCCACCGCAGCTTGCCCCATCGTCTCGTATAACTCGCTTGCCGACTTCCTGCTGGGGTTGCCCAACAACGGCTCCGGCAATTCGATTGGCGACCCTTCTCAGGTCTTCAATCCAAACGCCCTGCGCTGGAGTGAAGATGGCCTCTACGTTCAGGATACTTGGTCGACGACTCCCAAGCTGACGCTGACTTACGGCATCCGGTATGAGGTTTATCCGGCCCCCTATCGCGATCACACAGGTGCATCCGTTCTGCTACCCCAATTGCCACAATCCGCCAATGTGGAAGTGGGCGGTATTAACGGCAACCCACGCAGCGCCGGCATCGGCGCCGGTTGGGGACAGATCGTGCCTCGCGTCGGCGTCGCCTACCGCTTGAACGAGAAGACGGTCATTCGGAGCGGGTTCGGCCTGACGACCGATCCCGACAGCTTCCGTTACTTGCGCGACTCGTTCCCAGAGGACCTGGCCCCTAACTACCAAGGGACCGGGAACTTTACGATGACCGTTGACCCGGCGAACGGCAATGCGCCGATGACACTTACGTATGGCATTCCGAACACGGCTAAACAGCCGCCCAACTACTCAACCGGTTTCGCGTCGCTGCCCATTGCCGGGTCGACGAATACGGTTCCACAGAACTTCCGCCGTGGTTACATCGAGAGCTGGAACCTGGTTGTGCAGCGGACGCTGGGCGCGGGGTTTGTAGGTACCGTCGCCTACGTGGGGGATCACTTTGTCCGCCAGCCGGTCGGCACGGGCTATCTCAATGCGGCCAACTATCCGACCTCTTCTTCACCGTGCCTGCCCACGGGTAAGTACAATCCTTCTACTGGCTTGACCGGCAACTGCAGTTTCCAGGACAACACCATCATCAACGAGCAATGGTGCGCAGGCCAAACCAACCTGACCTGTTACAACACCGGCGGCATCACCGTGAACATGCCGCTCTTCAGCTCGGGATACAACGGCCTGCAAACGCAGTTGACGCGCAATGCGGGCAAGAACTCCTCCCTGGGCGTGGTCTACACCTTGTCACACGCCATCGATTACGAGGACAACGGCGCCGGATCGGGATCAGGCGGGTTGACGTTCAACTATCCCTCCATGTACCGCTTCAACCGGGGCTCGGCTGGCTACGACGAACATCACAACCTGCAAGTGTGGGGCGTGTACAGCTTGCCTTTTGGGCCTGGCCAGATGTGGCTCAACCACGGCCTGGCAGGCGACCTTATCGGCGGATGGCAGTTGAGCGGGCAATTCAGCCACTACAGCGGCTTTCCGTTTAGCGTGAACGCAAACAGCAACACGATCGGAGGCTTTACCCCCGGCTTCGGCGCTACGTATGCTGAACTCACTGGTTCCTATAAGCAGCTAGGCGGGCACGCTCGGGCAGCGAACTCTCCTGTGAGTGGCGGCAAGCAGTGGTTTAACCCGACCATCTTCTCGAACCCAACTGAGGCGGCGGCGGCGCCGATGATACCGAATACGGGCCGCAACGAGTTCCGCGGACCGGGTAACTCGCAGACTAACGCGAGCCTGGTCAAGAGCTTTCACATCTGGCGCGAGGCGGCGTTTCAATTCCGCTTCGAAGCCTTCAACGTGTTTAACCACCCGTGGCTCAACAACCCCAACACGACGTTTGGTACCAGCACGTTTGGTTACATCACCAACTTCAACAGCTTCTCAAGCAGCAGCTACGGCACAAACGGAGGCGCACGCCAGATGCAGTTTAGCGGGCGCATCAGCTTCTAACCTGATCCACGTTCGCGAATGCGCGGCAGCTCCTCCGGGGGCTGCCGCACTTGTTTTGTGACCATTCTTTCCGCTCTGAGGAAGCAGTGAAATCTCTGCCGCTAGTGGATCGCCTCAGATATAGTGATTGCGGGGGCGAACGCTGTGGACCCTATGCGGACGTGGCGCCAGGCGCCGCGGGAAAGTTAATAGCAGGCTCTGGAGATGACAAGAGCCACGAACCATGCACACAACCGATAAGCCCGTTCAACCCCGCCGCGCCGTAGCTTCGAGCGAAACTGCGCGCGAGATCAACCGCGACGTCCTTCTGCACGCCATTCATCTGCAACAGCCGGTGAGCCGGGCGGACCTGGCGCGCCTGACCGGCCTGCAGCCCAGCACGGTTTCGGTCATTATTGGCCAGCTCATCGATGAGGGATGGGTGGTGGCGGGAAGCCTGGGACGGCTGCCACGGGGCCGCAGGCCCACCTTCGTGACGTTGAACGATCGTCATGTCACACTGGCCATCGATCTGCGACCGGGTAAGGCCAATCTGGCCGTGGTCGATATCAATGGGAAGATCCTGGGACGGGAGGCGGTCGCCTTTGAAATCAGACCCGGCTCCACATCTGAAGAAGCCAAAGCGGCCATCGCGCATATTGCGAGAGCGGCTCGATCTTTGCGAGAGACGTACGGGGACCGCGTGTTTCAGGGTCTCGGCGTGAGTGTCTCAGGGCGCGTGGACCAGGAGACGCACCGCCTTGTGTTTTCGCCGAACGCGCTTTGGGGCCAGATCGATCTCTACGCGGAGCTTCAGAGGGTTCTGGACACTCCCATCGAAATGGAGAACGCCGCCAACGCTTGCCTGGCCGCGGAGCGCTGGTTCGGCAACTTCGGCGACTCGTCGAACATGATCGCGATTTCGGTTTCCGAGGGCATCGGCGCCGGAATATTGGTGGACGGACGAGTGGTGCGCGGCAGAGACGATATGGCAGGCGAGTTCGGCCACATGCCGATTGAGGAATCTGGTCCTGTTTGCGGCTGCGGCAACGTGGGCTGCTGGGAAACGTTCGCGTCGAACCGCGCGGGGCTGCGGTACTACCGTGAGCTGGCGCCGGAAACCACGCTGACTTCCTTTCAGGAGTTGCTCGATCTGGCTTTGAAAGGCGACATCCGCGCGCTGCGCTCGATCGACAAGATGATGACCTACCTGGCGCGGGGTTTAGCGATTCTGACGGCCGGGCTGGCGCCGGAGGCGATCATCATCGTGGGCGATTGCACGGCGCTGTGGCCGCGCATCTGTCCCCTGCTGGAGAGCCACTTGATCGCAAAATCGTTTACGCCGCACACCCCACGTGTTGTTGCGGCCATGGATGGCGACGCGGCGAGGCTGCGCGGCGCCGCTGCTCTGGTCCTGCACAAAGTACTTTTCCGGCAAGTGGACTTTGCGCCGCGGCACATGTCCGGCGGCGAGCGCGTCGGCCCCAAGCTTGTCCCTTCACATACATAGAATTCTCGCCAGCCCATTGACTGACGGGGCGAGAACGATGCGGGAGACTGACCATTCATGAGAGTGGGATTCATCGGCGCCAGCGGCATAGCGGGCAAGCACGCACAGGCATACAAGAACATCGGCTGCCGGATCGCTGCGGTTACGGATCGGACAGAAGCGCGCGGGCGCAAATTCGCCGATACATGGGGCGCGGAGTTCTTCGCGACGCCGGAGCAACTTTGCCAAAATGCGGACGTGGATTTTCTGGATGTTTGCACGTTTCCCGGATACCGGCTTGCGGCGGTGGAACTGGCCGCGAAAACCCACAAGCATGTGCTCGTGGAGAAGCCGATGGCGGTGGACCTGGAGACCGCGGCGCGGATGATCGAGGTGGCGCGCGCCGCTGGCATTCAACTCGGCGTGGTGAGCCAGCATCGCTTCGACGACTCGACACTGTTCCTGAAACGCGCGATCGATGCGGGACGGCTGGGCAATATCCTCGAGGCCGATGCCTACGTGAAGTGGCACCGCAGTGATGATTATTATGCGCGGCCCGTAAAGGGAAGCTGGGCAGGCGAAGGCGGCGGCGCATTGATCGGCCAGGCCATCCACCAGGTGGACGTGCTGTTGTATTTGATCGGTGCCGTGGATGAGTTGTTTGGATACTGGCACCTGGGCGCCACGCACAAGATCGAATCGGAGGACCTGGTGTGCGCGGTGCTCCGTTATGCGTCGGGGGCAACAGGAGTGATTCAAGCCGCGACAGCGATATGGCCGGGCTATCCGGAGCGAATCGAGCTCCATGGGACGAAGGGAAGCGCGATTGTGACCGGCGATCAGTTGACGACGTGGGACGTGCGGGACGATGAGGGCGAGCCGGCGCCGATTTCGCTTGAGGCCAAGTCGGGCGCATCGGACCCCATGGCAATCTCTCTTACGCCGTTTGAGCGGCAACTGGCCGACTTCGGCGAGGCGTGCAAGTTTGGCCGGCCGCCGGCGTCATCCGGAGTGGATGGGTACCGCGCATTACAACTGGTGCGGAGTATCTACGCATCGTGCGCCGAAGGGCGAAAAGTGCAGATTGCGCCGGTTGAGTTTTAGCAAAGGCGCCGGTTTATTTGCGCGAGGGTCGCCGCGGTGTGGTGCAGGGGCTTGACCTATTGATTCACCCCGCTTGCCAGGAATCCGCCGTCGACGGCGAGTACTTCGCCGGTTACGAACGAAGCGGCTTCTGAAGCCAGGAAGATGGCCGCTCCGGCCAGTTCATCTGCCTGTCCAAAGCGGTGCATGGGAGTGCGCATCAGCAATTCCTTTCCACGCGGCGTCCCCTGGACAAGCTTGCGATTCAGCTCTGTGGAAAAGACGCCCGGTGCGATGGCATTCACATTGATCCCGCTGGGCGCCAGTTCGATGGCGAGAGTTCTGGTTAACGAAACGACGGCCGCTTTGCTGGCAGAGTACGGCGCGACTCCGCGAAATGCGACGAAAGAGCCCAGAGAGGCGACATTGATAATCCGTCCATAACCGGCGCGCGCCATGGTGGCGGCGAAGATCTGGCAAGCGCGGAGGGTGCCGGTGAGATTGGTTTCGATGATGCGCGACCAATCGACTTCGGTTGTCTGTAGCGCTGGGGACTTCAAGGTGATGCCGGCGGCGTTTACGAGGATGTCAATCTTGCCGAATTCAGCGAGGACCGCGTTATGCAGCGCCTGAATTGAGGGACGGTCGAGGACGTCACTGACGACGCGCAGGGAGCGTCGGCCCAGTGCTTCGATCTCGGCGGCGGCATTCTCAACTTCGTTCGCGCGGCGCGCACTGGAGACAACATCGGCGCCGGCGGCGGCGAGGCCCAGGGCCATCGCGCGGCCCAGGCCCGTGGTTCCACCGACCACCACGGCCACTCTCCCCGTCAAGTCGAATAAACTTTTGCGCATTGGAAAGATACTCTTATGGATTCGGCCGCATGGCGAAAGCGGCGAGCCTCTGATCGGTTTCTTGCTGCTGAATTCGGCGAAAATGGCGCAATCCAACAGGCCGATTCGTATCTCCAGTTATAGCATAAACTCAACATAACGCTAGAGTTGTATCTTCGACTTCCCGGCCGCTCTGCGCGTTGACTATGCCTCGATTCTCCATCGTCATGGGCCGGTTCATCGCGCTCGAACGGCGTGACATGTGTTGCGCAGATTCACTTATCGATGAGCGCCGTCCAGCCGGTATCCTGTTCGAGAGATGCGGTGGAGCAAGCCGATTGACGTATTCAGGTGGCTCTTCGACGGGCATCGCGGCCCGCGGGGACAGATGGTTCCGCGGTGGATCTTTCTGCGCGCGCTGGCCCTCATCTACTTCTCAGCTTTTTATTCGCTGCTGTTTCAGATCAAGGGGCTGATTGGTCCGGACGGAATTCTGCCGGCTCAGGATTATCTGGCTGACATCGCGCAGCAGTTGGGCCTGGAGCGCTACTGGTACGCGCCGTCGCTCTACTGGATCTCGTCGAGCTCCACGATGATGATGACGGTGACGTGGATCGGGCTGATCGCGTCGGTGATTGCTTTCTTCAATCTCTGGCCTCGCCTGAGCTTTTTCGTTTGTTTTATCTGTTTCCTATCGTTCGTTGGCGCGAGCAGCGTGTTCTCGAGCTATCAGTCGGACGGAATGTTGCTGGAAGCCGGGTTCATTGCTCTGTTCTTTGCGCCGCGCGGGCTCTGGCCCGGTTGGGGCGCACACGATCCGCCCTCGCGCATGAGCTGGTTCCTGTTGCAATGGGAGTGGTTCAGGATTTACTTCGAATCGGGCATGGTGAAGCTCGCGAGCGGGGATGTGGAGTGGCGCAACTTCACCGCCATGGACGAGTACTACCAGAACGGACCGCTTCCTACGTGGATCGGATGGTACGTCGAACACCTGCCGCATTGGTTCCATGCGGCTACGGTTGCAGGAACGCTGGGGCTCGAATTGGTCCTGGTGTTCATGATGTTTTTTCCGCGACGGGTGCGGCTGATCCTTTTCTTTATCGTCACGCCGTGGGAGATTGGAGTCATCCTCACAGCCAACTATGCGTTCCTGAATTACCTGGTTCTGTCGCTGGGATTTCTTTTGCTCGACGACAAATTTCTTCTGCGATTCACACCTGCGCGGTTCAGTCCTCGCGAGCCGCACCGAATTGCGGACGCTGCCCCCTCGTCGCAGGATGAACAACCGCTATCGATTCTCGTGGTGGGCGAGGCCAGTCTGACGACGGCGGACATCGAAGAGAGCGATCACGTCCCCAGGCATCGCACATTTCTCGACCGTCTCGGATTTTCGTGGTGGATGACAAGCCTGGCCGCTACTGCGCTCATGCTCACATGGATCGCTTACAACACGACTGTAGAAATGATCGGGATTCCGCTGCGCGACATTCCACTGCCGGTGAAGCCACTGATTGCGCTCGAGCCTTTTCGCATTGCCAATCAGTATGGGCTCTTTGCGGTGATGACGCGCGGACGATACGAGATCGAGTTCCAGGGCTCAAGCGATGGCACAAATTGGACCGCAAATCCATTTCGGAACAAGCCGCAGGCATTGAATGAAGCGCCTGGCATCTATGCGCCCTACCAACCGCGTTTCGACTGGAATTTGTGGTTTGCGTCTCTCGGCGGGTGGCGCGACAACGAGATCGTTCCGCTGACCGAGGAGCGTTTGCTGCTCGGCGACGGCGCCGTGGCAGCGCTGTTTCGCGACAATCCTTTCCCGCAGATTCCGCCACGCTTTGTGCGCGCGGTCATTTGGCAATACTGGTTCACGTCGATGGATGAGAAACGGCGAACCGGCAACTGGTGGCGCCGCGAGTATCTGGGCCTGTACGCGCCGGAATTGACGATGGCTGCGGATGGCCGCTTTGCCGCGGTGGAATGGCCGGGGGAGCTGCCGCCACACGACTAAGGGAAGATCTGCAAGGAGGACAGTGAGACGATGAGCCGCGCGTGCGTGATTGGATCGGGCCCGAATGGACTGGCCGCGGCCGTTGTGCTGGCGCAGGCCGGGATGCGGGTGGATGTGTTTGAAGCAGAGGCCGAGCCGGGTGGCGCCGTGCGGACGCTTCCTCTTACGCTGCCGGGGTTTCTGCACGACTTCGGCTCGGCAGTGTATCCGTTCGCTGCTGGCTCTCCGTTTTTCGCCACGTTGCCGTTGGCGGATCACGGACTGGAATGGATCCATGGAGAAGCGCAGCTGGCCCACCCGCTCGATGACGGCTCGGCCGTTGTGCTGGAGCGCGACCTGGAGCAGGCGGAACGCGCGTTGGGCGCGGACGGAAAGCTGTGGCGGAACTTGATGCAGCCTGCGGCCGACGACTGGATGGAGTTTGCAGGAGACACGCTTGGGCCGGCCTTGCGCATCCCGCATCATCCTCTGCGCATGGCGCGCTTTGGATTGTCGGCGATTCAGTCCGCGCAAAGCTTTGCCAAGAGCCATTTCGTTAGCCCGCGAACACGGGCCATCTTCGCAGGATTGGCGGGTCACTCTTTCCTGAGCTTCGACCAGCCGCTGAGCGCCACCATCGGATGGATGTTCGGCATCACCGTTCACGCGGTAGGCTGGCCGATTCCGCGGGGCGGCGCGCGGGCTATTACGCAAGCGCTCACCGGCTACCTGAAGGCCTTGAGCGGAAGTGTGCATACTTCGTCCCGCATCGACGCGGCGGCATTCCGCGAACTGGAATCGAGCAGCGAGCTCGTGCTTTTCGACACTGCGCCGCGGCAACTTGTTGAGATCGCCGGAGAACGGCTCTCGCCGAAATACAAAAGCGAGCTGGGGAAGTTTCAACGCGCGCCGGGGGCGTTCAAAGTCGATTACGCGCTTTCGCAGCCTGTTCCGTGGCGCGCGCCAGATTGCCATCGGGCGATCACGGTGCACGTGGGTGGATCGTTTGAGGAGATTGCGGCGGCCGAGTACGCTGTGGCGAATGGGCGCGAAGCCGAACAGCCTTTTGTGCTGGTGGCGCAACCGACGCTGTATGATCCATCGCGCGCGCCGGAGGGACAACATGTGCTGTGGGCCTATTGCCACGTGCCCAACGGGTCAACGGTCGACATGACGGAGCGGATCGAGGCCCAGATTGAGCGGTTTGCACCGGGATTTAGAGATTGTGTGCTGGCAAGGCATGTTTCCGCGCCCGCTGCGCTGGAAGCGATGGACGCGAACCTCATTGGCGGCGACATCAGTGGTGGCGCAATGACCTTGCGCCAGATGTTCTTCCGGCCTACAGCGAGCGGCTACGCGACGGGCGCGCCCAAGCTGTACCTGTGCTCGGCATCGACGCCGCCGGGCGGAGGCGTCCACGGCATGTGCGGCTACCACGCGGCACGGCTGGCGCTGCGGCGGATCAAAAACTAGCTCCTAGCTTCTAGCTTCCAGCAGATCCTGCGAAATCCCGGTGTAGCGTCCGAGCGAAGCGAGCGACGAGAGCCGGCCAGTCGCCGACCGGCTGTCAAGAAAGGGAAGGCCGCTCACCGAGACTGCACGATGCCTTCCACATCGCGCAGCCCCGGCGAACGGCCAATCGAATTCTTGCAGTGCAGCGGAGCTTGCGGCTCAGGCCAGGACTTGCTATGTTCCCCCGTAAGAACCTGCAGCGCGAGAAATTGCGGCATTCTTACTCGCGCGCGTAGCTTTCCAGAGCCATCCGGCTTGGAATCGTAAGCGTGCAACCGTGTTGCGCCACAAGGCGGCGGTTCTTGAAGATGCTCAGCGTTCGCGTGACGGTTTCGCGCGAGGCGCCGATGAATTCGCCGATCTCTTCGTGCGTCATCGACATGCGGCAGCGCGCGGAGCGCTCTTGCTTTTCGCCGGACTCGTCGCTCCAGACCAAAAGCAGGCGGGCCAGGCGCTCATGGACCGATGTTGAGAGGCCAACCATGCGCAACTGCTCACAGGCGAGGTTGAAGCTGCGGCTGATTTCGCGAGCGACGATGGGATAGACGTCAGGATGACGTGACAGGAATTGCAGAAACACCTGGCGCGAGATGTGCGCGATTTTTGCCGGATAAAGCGTGTCGGCAGTCATCTCGTACTCACCGCCAGAGAGAGCGGACGAAAGCCCCAGCACCTCGCCGGCTTTGGCGATGTGGAAGCTCAGGCGGCGGCCGTCGCTGGAGTTGATGGAGAGCTTGACTTCGCCGTCGAGGACCACGTAGATGCCCGAGGACGGCTGCGTCTCAGTGAAGAGAACGACGTTGGACGGATAGGAGGAGGCAGCGAGCAGCGGTTCCAGATCGGTTAGTGCCGCTGTCGACAATGCCTTAAAGAAGTCGCCTCTCCTGTAAGAAGGTACAGCCGCGTTGTTCGTTAGATCATTTCCCGTCTGCATCTCAGCTCTCCGTGTCCGCTCGTTGGGAGTTCTTGCGTGCTACTTCTTCGGCAAGATACTCGGTCCATGGTGTGCCAGTGAGGATCGCAGCTCCCGATTGAGAGTAGATGGCTCTCAAAACCTTGATTCCCTCGGCGTCAGCAAAAGTGGTTTCCCGCAAATCCAAAGACAGTTTCTTCTGCGCTGCGGACGGAGCTTTCTCTTGCCACAGGCGGCCAAGTTCGGTAGCCCAGGGCCCGGCGACGCGCCCATCCAGCTTGATCACGATCGAGTTCGAGTTTTCTTGAAAATAGATTCGAAGCACTTGCTGGCTCGTCCTGCGCCATGCCTGAGATATGGCATGGCGCATGCCAAACTTTAGGCTTGACGCGGCGGCGTCTGCATCACATTGAATGTAAAGGGGTTGGCGTTGCGCGGCCGCAAAGATGGCGGTCCGCCAATCGCGGTGCGTGACGAAGTGACGATGACGGTATTTCGTCACCGAGACTACATGTAGTCGCCGCGCTCGATTCCGAGCTTCTTCATTTTGGAGTTAAGCGTGGTGCGTTTGAGCCCAAGCCGCTCGGCTGCGCCACCAGGTCCGCCGATGATGCCCCTGGCCTCACGAAGCGCGCGCAGGATATGGTCGCGCTCGGCAGCCTGCAGGGTTGGATTGGTGGCGGCCTCTGTGTCTTCTTCTTCCTCTTCCATGGCTTCGAGCTCTGCCAGTGGCACATGAAGCTGTGGGCCCCGCGACAGAATCACGGCGCGCTCGAGGAAGTTTTCCAGCTCGCGAATGTTGCCCGGCCACTTCCACGCCACCAGTGCATCCATTGCTTCCGGCGGAATGGTTTCGATGTTCTTGCCCATGCGGCGGGCATGGCGCGAAACAAAGTGGCGCACGAGAATGGGGATGTCCGCGGCACGCTCGCGCAAAGGCGGAGAGAAAACGGGAAAAACCTTGAGGCGATAGAAGAGGTCGCTGCGGAATTGTTTTTCCGCGACCATTTTGGCCAGGTCGCGATTGGTGGCGGCGATGAGGCGCACGTTGACGGGGATGGGCCGCGTCCCGCCCAGACGCTCGATCTCGCGCTCCTGCAAGGCGCGCAGCAGCTTGGGTTGCAGGTCGAGCGGCAAGTCGCCTACCTCGTCGAGAAAGAGCGTGCCTTCGTGCGCCAGCTCCAGGCGGCCGATTTTGCGCGCAATGGCGCCGGTGAACGCGCCCTTCTCATGGCCGAAAAGCTCGCTTTCGAGCAGCCCTGCCGGGATCGCGGCGCAATTCAACTTGATGAACGTGTGCTCGCTGCGAGCACTCAACCGGTGGACGGCTCGCGCCAGCAGCTCTTTGCCAGTTCCAGTCTCGCCCTCGATGAGGACGGTCGCGTCGGTGGGCGCAACGGTCTCAATTTGCCGAAGCACATTGCGCAGGCCGGTGCTTTCACCCACGATGTCGTCGAAGCGGTGTTCGACGTTGATCTCCTCTTCGAGGTACTGTTTCTCCTGGTTGAGCCGGTCGCGCATCTCGGCAATACGCCGGAATGCCATGGCGTTGTCGACCGCCATTGCCACCTGCCCGGCAATCTGCACCAGCATCTCCACTTCGCGCTGCGCAAAACTCCCCTCCTGCCGGCTGACGACAGAGAGCGCTCCAAGTGCCTTGCCGTGATGAACAAGCGGAACCCAGATTCCCGACTCCATGCCCATTCGCTTGAGGTAGGCGAGCGTCTCGGGAGCATAGGATGCTTTGCCAATACTTTCCAGCAGCACCGGCTCCCGCGTGCGAAACGCGATTCCAGACAGTGAGCCGTCAATTGAAACGCGCAATTCGCCTGGGAAGGCCTCTCTGCCTGCGCCTCCGAGGAATTGCACTACTAAATCGCCAACCGTCTCGTCGTAAAGCACCAGGCCCGCGTTGTCGTGGGGGATCACTTCGCGCAGGGAAGCCGAAATCGCCTTAAGCAGTTTCTCCGCGTCCACGTTGGCCAACAGAGCTTCGCTGAGCTGGAAGATCAGTGCCTCTTCCGCGCGCTTGCGGTCGGTCATGTCGCGCGTGACCTTGGCAAATCCCGTCACCTCGCCGCTGCTGTCGCGGATAGCCGTGATCACGACGTTGGCCCAGAAGCGCGAACCATCCTTGCGCACTCGCCAGCCTTCTTCTTCTACGCGATTCCTGGCCGTGGCCTGGCGCAGCAACTCTGCGGGTCTGCCGCGCTCCTCATCCTCCTGCGCGAAGAATCGCGAGAAATGCAGTCCGAGCACTTCGTCCGCCTTGTAGCCCTTGATGCGTTCGGCGCCGGGGTTCCAGGTCAGCACGTGACCGTCCCGGTCGAGCATATAGATGGCGTACTCGCCGATGCTCTCAACGATGGAGCGCAGCCGCAGGTCGTTGAGGCGCAGCGCCTCCTGCGCGGCGCGCTGCTCGGTCGCGTCCCGGATGAAGCTGACCACCACTTGACCGCTTGCGGTCTGCATGGGTTTGAGCATGATGTCGACAGGGAATTCGGTGCCGTCCTTGCGCAGGCCGAAGAGATTGAGCGCCGCACCCATTTGGCGGGTACGGGGATGGGCGCCATAATTTTCGCGATGGCGCGGATGACCGCCGCGGAAACGAGCGGGCACCAGCATCTCGATCGGCTGCCCAATGAGCTCGTGGCTGGAGTAGTTGAACAGCTCTTCCGCGCGCGGGTTCGCGGCACGCATCACCCCATCTCCGTCTGTGACGAGGATGGCGTCCGGCGAGAACTCAAACAGCCGCTCGATTGTGTTTTGGGCAAAACCCGGCTCGGCGCTCTTCTCCGCAGCCGCGTCCTGCCCCGGGGAATCCGTGGGACACATTTCGCGCCACCGACCTTAGAGCCTGCTATTAACTTTCCCACGGGCGGCGCTGGGAGCCAATTTTTCTCAGTTCAAGGAGCGAGGAGCGATGAATATGGAGTATCTTCGAGCGACGAGCGACGATGAAATGTGGAAAACTGGCCCCAGCCCTTCGGCTTCCACCCCAACACGCAAAGATCGCATGTTGGGGACCCCGGGTTGTGGCGAGAATCGGGCCATACTTCGTTGTCATCCTCGACTGTGGGCCCGCCACAGCCTTCGGACTCCGCCTCGTCTGGCCCGATTCTCGTCCGCAACGCCGTTCCGCGCGAAAGTTAATAGCAGGCTCTAGCTGAAAGGTACCGCCTCGGACGAGCTTTGCGCAACGCCGGCGATATGAACGCTCGGTGACTGTCGTGCGACCCGCGAGACTCAGGAAGGCCGCGCCTGCTCCGCGAGGTAGGCAAGCCAATCGTCCATGCCCGCGCCGGTTCTGGCCGAGGTCTCGAATATACGAATGCCGGGACGAATCTCGTTGATGTTCTTGAGCGCCAGCTCGCGGTCGAAGCCGCAAGGAACAGCGAGATCGACCTTCGTAATCACCGCCGCATCGGACGAGTTGAAAAGCCCCGGGTACTTGAGCGGCTTGTCCTCGCCCTCGGTCACGCTCAGCAGCGCGACGCGGATGCGTTCGCCCAAATCGTAGCTCGATGGGCACACCAGGTTGCCGACGTTCTCGATAAAAAGATAGTTGAGTCCGGCCAGGGAGATGCCCTCCCAGTCTTCGAGATGCTTCGCAACCATCTCTGCGTCGAGGTGGCAGATGCCGTGCGTGTTGATCTGGCGCACGGGCACGCCGCTCGCCGCCAGGCGCCGCGCATCGTTGTCGGTTTCAAGATCGCCGACCAAAGCTGCTGCGTGCGCACCGCGTTCGCGCAAAGCACGCAGGGTCAGCTCAAGAAACGCAGTCTTGCCGGTGCCGGGGCTCGAGACGAGATTCAGCACCAGCACTCCGGCTGAAGTGAAGCGCTGGCGCAGCCCCGCTGCCAGCTCATCGTTCTTCTTCAGAATGCCCCGCCGCAACTCAACGATCCGGGTCGTCATATGTGCTCCTCAACCGGACTCGGCGCGCCCATCTCCGCTTCGCCAGTCTCCGGTTCATCCATCTCAATCGATTCGATCTCGAGTTCCCGCCCCTGGCGAAGGTCGGCCGCCAGTTCGCCGCATTGCGGGCATCGGAAGCCCTGTACGCCCTCGATCTCGGAATCTGTGCCGCAGGCGTCGCAGTGCACGATCACCCGCAGCTTATTGATGACCAACTTCGCGCCGGCAAGAGGTGAGCCTTCAGAGGCCAGCTCCCAGCAGAACTGCAGCGAATCCTCGACCACCGAGGCCAGTGCGCCCACGCGCAGCCGCACCGCTATGACGCGTGCGCCGGGGTACGCCGAGGCCGACTCGGTAACCGCGTCGACAATGCTGGCCGCGATGGAAAGCTCGTGCATCGATTCTTTCTGCAAGATACTACGCTTGCATAGGCTTTGGCTGGGACCGCGCTCACACCCAACAAACCTGCCCCAAAATGTAAAATGGCTGCAAAGGATCTTCCCCTTGCCAGGCACCTCAACGCACACCACAGGAATTGATTCGCGCCTTGCGCTCAGCGCTCTTGCGCCGGAGACGCTTCAGTCCGAAATCCGCGCCATGACCACTGAATGCGACCGGTTGGGCGGCATCAACCTGGCGCAGGGAGTGTGCGATACGCCCGTGCCTGATGTTGTGGAGGCGGCAGCGATCCAGGCCATTCGCGACGGGCAGAATATTTATACGCGCTGCGACGGCATTGCGCGGTTGCGCGAGGCCATCGCGGCCAAGCAGCAGCGCGATTACGGGCTGGCCTACGATGCTGAAAACGAAGTCGTGGTCGCCTCTGGCGCGACCGCCGGCCTGCATGCGGCCGCCATGGCGCTGCTCAATCCCCGCGACGAGGTGCTCGTCTTCGAGCCGTTCTATGGCTACCATGTGCACACGTTCGACTCGCTGCGCGTGAATCCGGTCCTGGTCGCGCTGGTCGAGCCGGACTGGCAGCTTGACGTGGACGCAATGCGAGCCGCGGTAACTCCGCGCACCCGCGCCATCTTGCTCAATACGCCGGCGAATCCGACAGGGAAGATCTTCACGCTGCCTGAGCTTGAAGCGGTGGCCCAACTTGCCATTGAGCGCGATTTGTTTTTGATCACAGACGAAATCTACGAGTACTTCGTCTACGACGGAGCGCGGCACATCTGCCCGGCCACCCTGCCCGGTATGCGCGAGCGCACGATTGTGATTTCAGGGTTCAGCAAAACGTTTTCGATCACCGGCTGGCGCATCGGCTACGTTACCGCGGACGCGCGCTGGTTGCCCACGATGGGCCACTTCCATGATCTCACTTATGTGTGCGCGCCCGCACCGCTGCAAGTTGGCGCCGCGGCTGGCCTGGAACAATTGCCGACTAGCTTTTATGCGCAACTGGCCGCCGATCATCAGTCCAAGCGCGGCCGGTTGCTGAGCGCGCTCAAGGAAGCCGGCATGGAAGCCTCATCGCCTCCCGGCGCCTACTACATCATGGCGAGCGTCGAGCGGCTGCCGGGCAAAACAGCGGCCGAGAAAGCTCGAAACCTACTGCGGTCGACCGGAGTTGCTGCCGTAGCCGGATCGGCTTTTTTCCGCGAGGGGCGTGGCGAGAATCTGCTGCGTTTCTGTTTCGCCAAGCAGGATTCCGAGCTCGACGAGGCCTGCGAACGGCTGCGGAAGCTGTAGGCGCGCTCAGCGAAGACTCTACGATCCGGCCTGTGCGGCCAGCCATATCTTCAGATTCGATTCCTGCAGTCGCCGCAGCTCAACGCAGCTGTCAATATTCTCAAGGGCGTGCTTCAGCGCCACGTCGGAGGCGGGAACCGGGTGGGCAGCGAAGAAGTTCTTCACGTCGTCGCGCTTCTCGCCGGTGCAGAAGCTTCCGCTATGGCTCACCAATTCCGCGCCAAGATCGGTGGTCAGGTCAGCCTGCACCTGATCCCAATGCGTTTTAATGAAGTTCCACGTCGCGTCGCGGTTCTCGGGGACACGGAGACCGATGGCCAACTGAATTGCGGTGTCCTGGTTGCGCACCTTGTTCGAAACCGAGTATTCGAGGCCGCGCTCAAGCAGCGTGGGATCGTGAAACTGAACCAGCAAGCGCAACGCGTTCTCCTGCAGCTCGGGATCGGTAGAAGTTTCATACACTTTCTGCAGCCGGTCGAAGAGCGCAGCATCGCCGCTCTTCGCAGCGGCATCAAGAGCGGCCTGCCCGAGGGTCGGATCGACGGCCGTGGGATCGTCGAGGTATCGATCGGCGATTTGACGCGCCTGAACAGTGAGATCGGCGTCGTTGCCGTGATCAACGAGCAGGGCGAGAAGTTGCGCACGCAGCTCAAGCGTGTTGGGAGAGTCGCCGGGCGCCGGAGGACCGAGTTTCGCGTATTCGGCAGCAAAGTTGCGGCGAATCCACACACCCAGCTCATCGCGCTCTTCTTTGGTCGAAGCCACTTTATCGGTGATGGTTCCCAGGAAACCCGCCGAGTTCGAGAAGACTTCGGCGTTTGAATCGGACTTGAGGGCAGCAACGAGATTCAGGTAGTCGCCCACGGTGGCTTTGTCGGCCTGCACCTGTGCCCAGACATCACCGGTGAAGCTGATTCGCTCAGAAGGCGTCAAAGCCGACTCAGCGTGAGTCACCAGGTCTTGATATTGTGCTGGCGCGTAGACGCTGCGGTAATAGCCTTTGCCTGCCGCGTTCGCAAAAAACAAGCTTGTAGCCGGAAGGATGACGCTTGAGGTCTCCGGCGTGACGAGTTCGCAATCCCGTGCGTCGGCCGTCTTGAAGCACACCGGCAGCGTCCACTTTTGCGCGGGATCGGGCGTGATGCTGGGGCTGAGAAAGAATCGTTTTTGCGCAACGGAAACCCTTCCGCCTGCGGGCGCGGCAAAGGTAAGGATGGGCTCACCCCGCTGCGCAATCAGCGACTCCATGATCCTATCCACCGGTTTGCGGCTTGTTGCCGTCTGCGCATTCCAAAAGTCTTCCGCTGTCGCGTTGCCGTATTCGTGCGCGGACAGGTATGCGTGCACGCCTTCCCGGAAGGTTTCTTCGCCCAGGTAATTCTCCACCGTCAGGAGTACGTCGCTGGCCTTGCCGTAGGCGATGTCGTCAAACATCTCGTCGATCTCGTCCGGCGTCTCGGCCCTGGCGCGAATGGCGCGCGTGGTGGGCTTTGCGTCGACATTCAGAGTCACCTGTTCGTCGCCGGCGACGACCTCGGGAATGTTCCACTCAGGATGCATTGCGGCCACGGGCTTGTTTTCCATCCACGTGGCAAAGCCTTCGTTGAGCCAGATGTTGTCCCACCATTGCATCGTGACGAGATCCCCGAACCACTGGTGCGCCATTTCATGCGCAACGACGAGGGCAACTTCCCGTTTTTCGGCGACGGTAGCAGTCCTGGGATCGAGCAGGAGATCGGTTTCGCGGTACGTGATGGCGCCGAAATTCTCCATGGCGCCCGCTTCGAAGTCGGGAATGGCAATGAGGTCGAGCTTCTTGAGCGGATAGTGGATGCCGAAGTAGTCGTCGTAGTAGTGCAGGACAAACTTGGCGACACCAAGCGCGTAGGGCGTGAACGCAGCTTTGTCGGGAGTCGCGCAGACGCGAATGTCCACGTTGTCCTGGCGCCCGCCGGTGCACTGGAAATCGCCCACGAGGAAGGCGACGAGATAGGTGGACATTTTGGGCGTAGTCCCGAAGACCAGCGTGTGCTTGTTTGCGCCGGGTCCCGGCGTGTCGGCTGCGATGCTGGTGTTCGAAATCGCGGTGTCGCCGGCGTCGATGACCAGCGAGATGTCGTAGCTGGCCTTGAAAGCCGGTTCGTCAAAGCAGGGAAAGGCGCGTCGCGCGTCGGTGGCTTCAAATTGCGTGACGGCGTAGTTGCGGCGCGCGGTTTTTGACAGATAGAAGCCGCGCAGCTCGTTATTCAGGATGCCGGTGTAGCGAATCTTGATGGTGGCATTGCCAGCCGGAACGGTGCTGGGAAAGGTGAACGTAGCCTGCTGCTTGTCGGCATCGAGGGTCACCGCACCCGTCTGCTGCGGCCCGTTGGGAAAGATGGTCACGGACTGGAAGGCAATCTCAATGGCGTTCAAAGTGATCGTATTCGTGGGCTGGCTGATGTTCACGTCGATCGCTTCCTCGCCGGAGAACGTTGCGGCCTTGAGGTCGGGTGTGAGCTTGAGAGCGTAGTGCGTGGGGATGACCGTCGTGGGCAGGCGTTGGCCCGGAACAGCTTGAGAAAGAGCTAGAACCGCAAATGCCGCCGCGGCGCCAAGAGTTGCGCGCGCCGAAAAACAAGAAATGGAACACGTCATTGGAACTCCTCGCAGGTTGCGATTCGGAGCGGAAGGGCTATCTTCTCTCGACCGCTGGCGATATTTTCAATCCAGCCACTCGTCGCAAATCATCGAGCGACACACTTTCAATCCTTGCACGTTGCGTTAATCGAGTTGCGCCGGCGCCAGCTTCGGAGACAGGGCATGCATGATGAGCAATGCCAGGGAGTAGGCAAGGCACGCCGCGACAAACAGCGGCACGTAGCTATGAGTCAATCCGACGACGTAGCCGGTTACCAACTGAAACAGCACTCCTCCAATCGCGCCCGCCATGCCGCCGATGCCGATCACGCTGGCCACGGCAGCCTTTGGGAACAGATCGGAGGGCAGGGTAAAGAGATTTGCTGACCACCCCTGGTGCGCGGCGGTGGCCAGGCCCACGACCCCCACTACGAGCCAAAGGTGGTGAAGGTAAGGCGCGGCAAGGACCGGAAACACGGACGCAGCACAAATCACCAACGCCGTTTTGCGAGCGAAATTAGCGCTCTTTCCGCGGTTCAGAAGAGTCGATGAGATCCATCCGCCGCCGATGCTGCCAACCGTCGAGATGCTGTACACGATGACCAGCGGCAGCCGGTTTGCGGACAAGCTCAGTCCGAAGGTCGATTGCAGGTAACGCGGCAGCCAGAAAAGATAGAACCACCAAATCGGGTCGGTGAGGAACTTGCCGATGGCGAAGACCCAGGTTTCTTTGTGAGGCAGCACGCTGCTCCACGGCACCGATTCAGTTTTTTCTATCGGATCGCTCAGGATCAGCCCCAACTCGGCCGGGGAAACGCTGGGGTGATGTTCCGGCCGGCGATAGATGAGAAGCCAGGCCACCAACCAGAGCAGGCCCATTGCGCCGGTGACCACAAATGCTCCGCGCCAAGTGAACAGGGCGACGAGAAACGGCACAATCAGCGGGACCGCAATGTTTCCGATGTTGGCGCCCGAGTTGAAGATCCCTGTGGCCAGCGCGCGCTCGCGCTTGGGAAACCACTCAGCGACGGTCTTGATGCAGGCAGGGAAGTTTGCCGCCTCGCCCAGCCCCAGCAGAAACATGGCCACGGCGAATGTGATGACTGAAAATGCCGCGCCAGGCAACATGGCCGCGACGCTCCACAGGCAGATAGCGATCGCGAATGCCTTTCGCGTGCCCAGCTTGTCAGTGAGCCCGCCAGCCACCACCATGCCAATGGCGTAGGCCGCCTGGAACGCAGCGAGGATGTACCCGTATTTGATGCTGTTGAGTCCGGGAATCACGCCCTCAAGGAATTTCTCGAGGTAGGCGATGACTCCTCGGTCGACGTAAGCGATCACCGTGGCGATGAAAAGAAGGGCGCAGATTGCCCAGCGCAAGTGCGTCATCTTCCCGGCCGGAGCCAGATTCGTGGGAGCAGCGATGGATTCTGATCCTTGTGCGGTCATTTGGTGCGGCTCCGCCTGGGAGCCGAAGTGGTCCGACCAATTATACCGGCGCCACTCAGGAACTGACTTGCCGCGAACTGGCGCCCGGCTCAGCGCGGAGCCTGGCGATGCGGCCGCAGCGAGTCGAGCAGAAGAAGGCAGGCGCCGGTGACGACCGAGGAGTCAGCCACGTTGAAATCGGGCCAGTGGTAAGTGAAGATGTGGACCTCAATGAAGTCGATGACCGAACCGTAAACAATGCGGTCGTGAACATTGCCGAGCGCCCCGCCGAGGATGAGCGCGAGCGCGACGGCGGTGAGCGTGAACTGGTTTCCGAGGCGCAGCAAAACAATGAAGATGACCAGCACGGCGAGGAGTGTAAATGCGACCAGGGCCCAGCGCACAACGTGCGGCGAAGCGGTATCGGCAAAGAGCGAAAAGGCTGCGCCTTCATTGGTCCAGTGCGTAATGCGCAGGAAGCGCGGAATGACCGGAATCGCTCCGCCCAGGGGAATGTGCCCGGAGACCCAATTTTTTGTCAGGCGGTCGGCAACGATCACCAGCGCCGAAATCAGCAACAACCAGGGAAGACGCTTTGGCCGAGGCCAGTTCGTTAGCCAGCTCACGGTTTGGCCTCCGCGCCACTTTGCGGTGGCTCAATGCCCATCTCGCGCAAAGCCGACTGGCAGCGATCGCAGACGTCGTGCCAGATGCCGTAGGAGGAAACGTGAGGCATGAAGTTCCAGCAGCGCGCGCATTTGTGGCCGGAGGCCGGCGCTGCGACGATCGACGGCTCTCTGCCTTCGACGACGGTGACGCCCGAGACATTCAGGATTTCCTTGAGCCCGGCTTCGTGGCGTTTGAGCAAGGCCAGCAGCTCGCCTGACTCTTCAATTCTGATCTGAGCTTCAAGCCCTTTGCCGATGATTTTGGCCTGGCGATCTTCTTCGAGGACGCGCAGGGCCTGGTCGCGGACGGCGAAGAGTTTCTGCCATTCGGAGAGTACCGGCGCCGGATCCCCCGAGAAGATCTCTTCCGGCTTGGAAAACAGCGCGAGGTGCACACTGATCGGGCGGCCTTCAACTTGGGGCAGGTGTTCCCAAATCTCGTCGGCGGTGAAGGTGAGGATGGGCGCAACCAGCCGGACGAGTGCTTCGGTGATCTTCCAAAGGACGGTTTGCGCGGAGCGGCGCGCCTGGCTCGTCGGCGCGAAGGTGTACATGCGGTCCTTGAGCACGTCGAGATAGAAAGAGCTCAGGTCCACGATGGCAAATTCATTCACCGCCTGGTACACGCGATGGAATTCGAAGGCTTCGTACCAGCTGAGGATCTTTTCCGCGAGGTCGCGTGTGCGCGCAAGCATGTAACGGTCGAGCGGCAAGAGTTCGCTCTCGGGCACGCGATCGCGCGCCGGAACAAAGCCGTGCAGATTGCCGAGCAGAAAGCGGAAGGTGTTGCGTAGCTTTTTGTAGAGTTCGGCGCAGCGCTGCATCAGGTTTTCGCTGGCGGCCATGTCTTCGCGAAAATCGACCGAAGCGACCCAGAGGCGAACGATCTCCCCGCCCATGCGGTTGGCAATGTCTACAGGGTCGACTCCGTTGCCGAGCGACTTCGACATGGCGCGGCCCTGCTCATCGAGCGTCCAGCCGGCGGTGACGACATGAGAGTAGGGAGCACGTCCGCGCAGCGCGACTGAAGTCAGCAGCGACGAGTGGAACCACCCGCGATACTGGTCGCCGCCCTCCAGATACAAGACCTCTGGAGCGCCCTTCGGGCCGTCCTGATTCTGGAACGCCTTGTAGGCCGCACTGAGGTCCGGGTCCGACTCGCAGACCGCCAGCCAGCTTACGCCGGAATCGAACCAAACGTCGAGAATGTCGGTTTCCTTGCGAAATGATCTTCCGCCGCAGTGCGCGCAAACTGAACTCGCGGGCAGCAGCGCATCGGCGGCGGGCGTGTGCCAGGCCTCGATGCCCTCGCGCCAGATAAGCGCGGCAACCGCGCGGTTCAGCTCCGCGGAGACGATGGGCCGGTTGCACTGCTCGCAGAGAAAGACGGCGATGGGCACGTCCCAGATTTTCTGGCGGCTGATGCACCAGTCGGGGCGCGTGGCAATCATGTTGGTGATGCGCTCCTTACCCCACGCCGGGTCCCAGACAACCTTGTCGATCTCTTCGATGGCAAGGTTTCTGAATGTCGTCTCGCTCCCATCGCCGCGCTTCACCGGCGTTTCGAGCGAGATGAACCACTGCTCGGTGGCGCGGAAGATGACGGGGTGGTGGCAACGCCAGCAATGGGGATAGGAGTGCTCAAGCTGGGATCCGCCCATCAGCGCTCCGCGCTCTTCAAGCATCGCGACAATGACGGGATTCGCCTTCCACACTGTCAGGCCGTCGTAGGCCGGCGGCTGCGGGCTATGCCAGGAATCCGGATCGAAGTGGATGTGCCCGCCGGCATCGACGCGCGAGGTTGGGTCGAGGCCGTAGCGTTGGCCGGTATAAAAGTCGTCGGCGCCATGCGAGGGTGCGGTGTGCACCGCGCCGGTACCCGTGTCGGACGTAACATAGGTCGCCAAGACGCCCAAAATGGAACGGTCAAGGAAGGGATGCTGAAACGTGACGCGGTCAAGCACAGCTCCCTTGAAGCGAACGAGTTCTTTGGTCGGACCCAGCTTGCATGCTGCGGCCACTTGCTCGGCCAGAGCAGCCGCGACGATGTTGACCTCGCCGGATTCGACTTCCAAAGCAACGTAATCGAAGTCGGGATGGAAGGCCACGGCCAGCGACGCGGGCAGCGTCCACGGCGTGGTCGTCCAGATGATGGTCGAAACTTGCCGTCCGGAAAGCACAGGCGCGATGGCGGCTGGATCGGATGTGAGCCGGTAGCGTACGTAAATCGACGGGCTGGTGTGGTTCGCATATTCCACTTCCGCCTCGGCCAGCGTGGTGCGGTCGTGGATGCACCAATAGACCGGCTTCAGGCCGCGGTAGACGAAGCCTTTTTCAAGGAATCCGTAGAACGCCTCTAAAGTCCTGGCCTCGTAGTCGCGAGCCATGGTTTTGTAGGGCGTTTGCCAGCGGCCAAAGCAGCCAATACGCTCAAATTGCTCGGTCTGCAGATCGACATACTTCTGCGCGTAGGCCCGGCAGGCCTCAAGAACCTCGGGTACGGGCATGGACTGCTTTTTGTGGCCCAGCTTTTCTTCGACTTTGATCTCGATGGGCAGCCCGTGGCAGTCGTATCCGGGGACAAAGGGGGCATCGAATCCGGCCATGGTCTTGGACTTCACGACGAAGTCCTTGAGGCCCTTGTTGAGGGCGTGTCCCAGGTGGATGGGCCCATTGGCGTACGGAGGGCCGTCGTGGAGCAGGTAGACAGGCCGCCCGCGGCCGGCTTTTCGCATCTCTTCATAGAGACGGAGCTCGGTCCACCGGGCAAGCCGAAGCGGCTCATTCTGCGGCAGATTGGCTTTCATTGCGAAGGCGGTTTGGGGCAGGGTAAGGGTCGCCTTCAACTCTGGCGCAGGGGACACAGGGACTCCGATCGAGGATGCGAACTTGTTCAAGAATCAGTGTAAACAAACGAGGCCCGTTTTTTCGGGTAACAAACCGAACCCGGCCACCGTCTATTGCGTATGGAACTCCTGAAGCTGGTGGGCTATGAGAATTCGGAAGCCGGGATTGCAGCCAGTTCGGGAGCCGAGACAAAGGCTGGCGCGGTCAAGCATAATGGATCGATGGGCCTGTTGACGGACGCGCTCGCGTCCGGGCAGGCAACGGCCGGGAAAGGCACCGGAGAGAAGGCAAGCGATCAATACATGACACCGGACATGACACCGGAAGAAAAGGGCGTCCAGGGAGCTTCGGTTCCAGTGACCGGCCACGAGCTGGACGCTTTCCTTGGGAAGGCTTTCAAAGAGGAGCCTATTTGGGCAAGCCTCTGGGAGCGCATCCAGGACGTATTTTTCCCGGTGAAGCTGCCGCCTCTGGAGCTGACTTCGACGCCCATTCCGGTGCCCGACCGGATGGCCGTGAAGGCAAATCCGTGGGCCATCGGAATCTCGACGACCCTCAACATTACCATCCTGCTGCTGGCAATCTGGCTGGGCATTCGCGTGGTGAACAACATCGTGCATCCAGCCTTGCAGGCGACGAACATCGATGTGAGCGACTACAACATGCCCAAGTCCAGCAAGCTGGCCGGCGGGGGTGGCGGCGGCGGCGACCGGAGCATTATTGAAGCCAACAAGGGCAAGCTGCCGGAGAAGGCGAAGGATACGATAACGCCTCCGCAGCCACAGACGATCGACAAGCCCAAGCTGCCTGACCCACCGACCATCAACGTGCAAAAGAACATTCAACTGCCCGACAACATGAACATGCCGATGATCGGGATGAAGGAGTCGGCGAATGTGACTTTGGCCTCGGCCGGCGGCGGAAATGGCGCAGGCATGGGAACGGGCAGCGGCGGCGGCATGGGGCCGGGAGGCGGAAATGGATACGGCCCTGGATATGGCGGAAACTACGGCGGCGGCGTCTACCAGGTCGGCGGCAGAATTTCGTCGCCTGAAGTGATCCACAGCGTTGAAGCCGAATTCTCCGACGAGGCGCGGCGCGCCAAGTATCAAGGCGTTTGCATCATTTCGCTCATTGTCGATGCGCAGGGCAATCCGCAGGACATCCGTGTTGCGCGGGCGTTGGGCATGGGGCTGGACGAGAAAGCCATCGAAGCCATCCGGCAGTACAAGTTCAGGCCGGCGATGAAGGACGGCAAGACTGCCGTGCCGGTGCAAGTCAACATCGAGGTCGACTTCCGGCTCTACTGACGCGCCAATTCATCGGAGGGACGGAAAGCGGAGCCAAGGCGGCTCCGCTTTTCTTATGGAATCAACCAATCGCCGTCGTCTTCCAGCAGCTCTTTCATGGCTGCGCAATCGGCCGGCGCATGCTTGCAGGGTGTCACGTCGGGGCCATCCACAGCACGCATCACAGTCACAAACTTCTGATTTGTCTTCATGGCTTCGTCGTGGCACTTCTTGGCCACGGCCATCAGTTGCTCCCATGTGCCCTCGAGTACTTCACCTTTGTTCTTGGTCTGGTGGTAGAGGCCGCTGGCATCGATGATTTTGGCCAGGTCGATGGTAGGGTCGCTGGCGTGACGGGCCTTGCCCTTGGGCAAAACGCTCAACTCGAGAAGCATGGGAATACCCCTTCGTAGTCTTCTTCTTTATCGATACATCGCGCTGCGAAGCGGGACCGTGATTTGGCATACACGCGCGTGTGATAACACGCACCGAGATCATTGCCCCTTACGCGAAACTCTATCGTGAAGCGTCCCTTCGGCTTGCGGATGAGCCTGCATTCGGGATGGACAACGGAAAGGGTTCAATATGGCGGGACCGGCATTGATGGAGGCTGCGCACGAAGCGGGAGTAGCGCATCGGGCTGCGTTTGACCTGGCGGAGTTGACGCGGATGTACGATTTCTCCGGGCGCACGGTGGCCATCACCGGTGGCGCGGGCATCCTGGGCAGCGAAATCGCCGGCGCGCTGGCCGGCTGCGGCGCTCAGGTGGCCATTCTCGACGTGAACCCAGCGGCTGGAAATGCCGCCGTCGAGCGGATGGGTGAGCACGGCGATCAAGTTTCGGTCTTCCAGTGCGACGTGCTCAACCGCGACAGCGTGGCGGAGACCGCGCGGGAAGTTCTAGACCGTCTGGGCAAGCTGGATTGCCTGGTGAATGGCGCCGGAGGCAACAAGCCCCAGGCCACTACCAGCAACGAGCTGAAGTTTTTCGATCTGCCGGCTGACGCGCTGCGCTGGGTGTTCGAGCTGAACATTCTGGGCACGATTCTGCCCAGCCAGGCATTTGGCAGGATCATGGCGGCGCAGGGCTACGGGACCATCCTGAACATATCGTCCATGAACTCCTTCCGGCCGCTCACGCGCATCCCAGCCTACTCGGCGGCCAAAGCGGCGGTGAGCAACTTTACGCAGTGGCTGGCCGTGCACATGGCTCAGGAGTACTCGCCGAAGATTCGCGTCAATGCGGTGGCCCCGGGATTTTTCCTCACCAACCAGAATCGCTTCCTGCTGCTCGACAAGGAGACCAGCGAGCTGACCGCGCGCGGCAGATCGATCATCGGCCACACGCCCATGGCGCGCTTCGGCGAGCCGGAAGACCTATTCGGCGCGGTGCTCTGGCTGCTTTCTCCCGCTTCGGAGTTCGTCACCGGGGTCGTGATTCCGGTGGACGGAGGCTTTTCGGCATACAGCGGCGTTTGAAGAATGGTTTAATCCGCAAGAGCCGCAATCGCCGCCTCCTCACGAGGGCGAAATCGCTCAACGGGCCCCAAAACAGCGGCCAATGCGTCCGGCGGAGTCCCGAACATCTTAAAGAGATACTCTGATTGTGGACGTCGGTCGAGTCAATCGTGACTGCGTCTAAATCAGCATCATCGCACCAGCATCTGAGGCTTCCGCCAGCAGAGGGCAGGACATGGCAATGAGTGATTCCGCACAACATGCTTTGCCGCCTGATCGGGTTGGGTTGCGGGTCGCAATCATGCGGCACTTGTTCCTCGCATCCGTCTTGTGCATGTGCACGACCTGCGCCGCAACTGCGCAAACACCCGATGCTCAGCCGGTCAACCCGGATGCGACACCGGCCGCCCGGGCCCTCCTGCACGATATCGACACGATCTCGGGCCGCGCCACGATCGCCGGCCAGCACAACTTTCCTAACTCCGTCTCGCGCTACTCCGACCGCGTTTACGATTTGACCGGTGAATATCCTGGCATCTTCGGACAGGACTTCGGCTTCGCGGGTGGAGACGATAAGGACTCCACGCTTGGGCGTCCGTCGATGATTGAGGAAGTCATTCGCCAGTATCGCAACGGCGCCGTGATCGCACTCACTTGGCATTCCGTGCGGCCGACCGATGACGAGCCCGTCACCTTTCGCGACAGCGTGCAAGGGCACCTGACTGATTGGGAGTGGCGGCAGGTCCTTACGCCGGGTACGGATCTCTATACGCGCTGGTGCCGGCAGGTGGACCGCATCGCAGGCTACTTGAAAGAGCTGCAGGACGCGGGCGTGCCCGTGCTCTTCCGTCCTTACCACGAGATGAACGGCAACTGGTTCTGGTGGGGCGGTCGTCCCGGCCCTGACGGCTCGGCTGCGCTCTACCGCCAGATCTTCGACCGCTATGTCCACATGCACCATCTCAACAATCTCGTTTGGGTGTGGAACGTAAACAGCCCCAGTGGAAACGCCGGGTCCGTTGCCGACTATTTTCCGGGCTCCGGCTATGCTGACGTGCTCACGATGGATATCTACGGGCCGTTCAGTCAGGAGTTCTACGACCAGATGGTGGCGCTTGCCGATCCCCTTCATAAGCCGATCGCCCTGGCCGAGGTCGGAGCCATGCCGTCGCTCACCACGCTCGCTGCGCAGCCGCGCTGGGCGTATTTCATGATGTGGAGCGGCATGGCAGAAGGCGCCAATAGCCCCGACCAGTTGCAGGCGATCTTTCATGCGCCAAACATCATCAATCGTGGTGACTCGCGCCTTTCCGCGCCGCTAGCGGCTCCAACCGCGCCCCCCGCGCCGGGAGACGTGAATGCGGGTGCTGAGGTGCGCGGCCTGCTCGACAAATTGGCGGATGCAAAGGGAAAGGGAGTGCTTGGCGGACAAAGCGTCGTCGAATCCTCCGCTACAGCGTTTCCCGAGGCGCAGGCGGTCTCCGACGCAACCGGCAAACGACCTGCGATCATCGAAATCGATCTGACTGGAACCACGGGGCCGGATGCGCTTCTCGCGCAGGTGCAGGAGGCAACGCGACGGGGCGAGTTGGTCGAATTGCGCTGGACGCCGCCTTGTCCAACCGACGGCGCCGCTGCGGGCGTGCTCACGAGTTTTGAATGGCAGCAGTTGCTTGAGCCGGGAACAGATCTGAATCATCGTTGGGCAGCGCAGGCAGACGCCGCAGCCGCGCTGCTGCGCCCGCTCGCGGAAGCGCATCTCGCTGTGCTCTGGAGTCCATATCCGGCACTGAACGGCGACGGCAATTGGTGGTCAGGGCACCCTGGGCCCGAAGGTTCCCAGGAGTTGTACCGAAGGCTCTATGAGCGTCTTACCGGCGACGGCAACATCCATAACCTTGCGTGGGTCTGGGAAGCGGTTCCTCCCAGCTTCAATCCCGCAGCAAACAATGGGCTGGAAGATTTCTTTTCCGGGCCGTTGCACATCGACGCGATCACGCTGGACGCAAACACACTTGGCGGAAGCCGTTTCCCCCTCGATCGCCTGCTGACTCAGTTTGCCGGCGGCAAACCATTCGGTGTTCGCGTCGCTTCGGGCGTGCCTTCCACGGACGTGCTCGCGCGAGAGGTGAACTGGCGATGGATGATGCTGTCGCCCGCAGCCGTGTCAAACTCTGATGCGATCAAGGCTTTTTACGCAGATCCGCATGTAGCGGCTGCGCCGCAGAATTAATGGCGCGATTTTCCCGCCCTATATTTTGTTGATTGAATTTGATTGAATGGTGCGCCCGGAGAGATTCGAACTCCCGACCTACTGATTCGTAGTCAGTCGCTCTATCCAGCTGAGCTACGGGCGCACACGCGCGGATTTCAGGACGAAACCCGAGGGACGGACCTTTGTC
>Ga0181535_10001199_pt1 | contig 34837 bp, 31 predicted proteins | sample PEATcosm2014_Bin_44_FD_119774 | JGI IMG/M metagenome (GOLD analysis project Ga0181535, IMG submission 119774) | Peatland microbial communities from MTU Mesocosm Facility, Houghton, MI, USA - PEATcosm2014_Bin17_30_metaG | ecosystem: Environmental > Terrestrial > Soil > Wetlands > Peat | place... | reverse complement strand
CAAATTAAAAGGGGGTAAACCAACGGTTTACAACTCCCCCTTCCCTAGGTTCTACGGCAGTATAGCCACGGCGTTTTTAGGTGTCAAGTTTTTTTTAAGATTTACTCGTATTGTTGTAACCTCGCAAAAGAGACATTTAAATCTTTTTTAGATTAAGTTTTAGCCACTCCCACCCGAGTGAGACATCGCGCTTATCTTCATACAAATGTTCCATTAATGTCAGACTTGACACCAAAAGCATGTGCGAATATTTTTAGAAAACAAACAAACCAATAAGGCCAAATAGTCCACTATTTAATAAATCGGCCCCGGCGTTTCACACGCTCCGGGGCCGTAAATCCGTCCCGACGAAAACCGAGTTACATGATCTCGGGCTTCTTCTCCTCGATCGGAGAAACTATCGGCGCAGGTTTGGGTACCGCGGCGGGCTTGGGGGCCGCCTTTTTGGCGGCCGGCTTCTTGGCCACGGCCTTCTTCGCGGCCGGCTTCTTGGCCACGGCCTTCTTGACGGCCGGCTTCTTGGCCACGGCCTTCTTGACGGCCGGCTTCTTGGCCACGGCCTTCTTCGCGGCCGGCTTCTTGGCCACGGCCTTCTTCGCGGCCGGCTTCTTGGCCACGGCCTTCTTGACGGCCGGCTTCTTGGCCACGGCCTTCTTCGCGGCCGGCTTCTTGGCCACGGCCTTCTTCGCGGCTGGCTTCTTGGCCGCGGCCTTCTTGGCCACTGGCTTCTTCGCCGTCGCTTTCTTCGCCGCCGGTTTTGCCGGCGAAGACTTCTTCTCTAACGCCATGAGAGCCTCCTTCTTCGCCGGCGCGGCCTTGCTTGCGGCCTTGACTGCGGCGACCTTCGGGTTACCTATCACCTTCTTATTAGCGCCGGACGCTTTCACGGCCGACGAAGGCTTCTTGGATTGGGAGCGCGACTTCGCTCGTGCCGCCTCGATCGCTTGAGCGCGCTTGTTGGCCGCGGCGGCGACTTCGGGATCGTAGGTGGCCAGATCCCATCCGCGGCGCTGCAGCTCCGCGTAGGCCCTGATGGCGACCTCGTCCTGGGGCAGATGCGGGTTGACGACGATGAGCTCGGCGCACAGGTGGCCGAGCCCGACGCGGAGGAGCTGCGATAGCTTGTCGTGGGGGTAGCTCTTCGCGGCGAGGGACGACAACCAGACTACGAGCTCGTCGGCGACGTCGGCGACGGTCTGCGGCGCAAGGGGGCGCGGCTCCTTCTCCAGCCACCGCTCGAGACGTTCGTGCACCTTGGCGTAGTCCTGGAAAAAGGATGCGTCGACGCGCTTGAGCTCGACCAGCCGTATCTCGACGAGCCGCGCGGCGCTTCTATCGGCCATGTAGGGCGTTCCCCCTTTCGCTGTTCGGTCCCATCGTCCGATCGGTTCGCGCATCGTTCGCGGTCCTCGGGCATCGCGTCGCGAATCGTTCTCGATATTATATCGGCATCTCTCGCGTATGGCAAAAGTTTTCGTCGCTTTGATCGAAAAAAATTCGGATGCGGGCCCTTCTTCGCGCGTTTCTCATCTTCGAGCGTCTCTTGCGCGCGAGATCGATCGCGACCTTGCGCGCGATGCGCCGATGGAGGCCTGTTTATCGGCGAAATCCCGCGGCGCTTATTTGAACGCGGGGCCCGGACGACGTATATTATCTGCGTACCGGAGGCGAAATGATCCAATGGAACGCCGATCTCGCGCGCAGGCTGCGCTGCCGCGAGGAAGAGAAGAAGGGACTCGTACCCGTCATCCGGCGCCTCATGGATCTGGATCGCAAGGCCCGCGACGAGGGCTTCCTGGCGCTCGAGTCGGATCTCGCCTCGATCGACGATCCTCTCCTCGCCGTGGGGGTCCGCCTCGTCATGGAGGGAGTGTCCGGCCAGGCCCTCGAGGAGATCCTCGCGACCTACATCCTCGTCGAGGAGCGCTCGGGATGGCCCTTCCTCAAGGCCTGCGTCACGATCGAGGGCCTCCTCGCGCTCGCCGAATCCGACGAGCCCGCGCTCATGGCGCGCAAGCTGCTGCCGTATTTCGGGGCCGACAGGGCCCTGGCAGCCCTAGAGGAGATCGAGAAGGCCCAGGCCGAGGAGATCGCGACGTGATCGACGCCATCGCCCGTGCCTCCCTCGACGGGCTGGACGTCAGCGAGGTCTCGAGCCGGAAGAAGGACGCCCTCTTCAAGCTCGCCTCCCGCGTCAGCGCGCTCGCCGACCAGGCCCGAGGCTCGAGCGCGGCCCTCGCCCGCGCCGCGGCGTCCGAGCGGCGCAAGCCTCTCAAGGCCGGCCTCGAGCTCGCGGCGACGGGCGCCGACGCCGAGACTCTGGATCGGGGCCTCGCGGCCTCGGCCCCGCGCCCGCGGTCCGATCCGGGAGCCGAGCTCGAGTGGATGCTCGTGCGGGCGGGGCTTCGCGGCATGGCCGCCTACGAGCACTACAGCGTGATCATGCGGCGGATGACCGCCTTCCTCGGCCTCGACTACTACGACAGGGCCGAAGCCTGGCTCGCCGACAGGGCCAAGCGTCGCCGCAGCCGCCCGGAGAGCCTCGTCGTGCCCGGCGAGCTCCCCGACGTGATCCGCATACTCGCGATGGACAAGCGCAACCTCGAGCGCGCCATACGGGCGTCGGGACGCGACATCGCGGCCGCGGCCCTCGCGGGCTGCCCGCAGGAGAGCCTGGATCTCGCGAGACCGCTCTACGCCCGGATCGGCGCGGCGGCCCTCGAGGACGACGCGGCCCACCTGCGCTCGCGCCTTTCGGGCGACGAGATAGCGCAGGCCCAGGCGGCCTTCCTCGAAGTGGTGCGCAACCTCGAGGAGAGAGGCGAGCTGAGGCTCGGGCCCGAGGACGAGCTCTCCGCCGACCCCGCCTTCGTCGCGGCGCTGACCAAGGTCGTCCTCAGCATCGACCCGGGCCTGCTCAAGGGGGCCTTCCGCGCCGCCGAGGGGACTCTCGTCGCGACCGCGATGCAGGGCATGGAGCCCGAAGCCCACGACCGGATCCTCGAGACCCTCTCGAAGAAGGACATCAACCGGATTCTCGACGCGATAGACGACACCGACCCCCTGCCCCGGCGCGCGGTGCAGGGCGCGGGCAAGGAACTCGCGTCGAGGCTCTTCGAGGCGGCGGCGGCCTCGAAGGCGCCGAGGTCGGTGCTGGAGCGGCTCGCCGCCATACGGGATTGGGAGTCTTAGGCAGGTTGTTGAAATCGCGCGCCTGCCGCGAGGCGACCGCTACTTCGACCTGGAGGAGGGCTTCCTGGCGGCGGAACCCTTCCTGGCCGCCGCCTTCTTCGCGGACTTCGGGGTCCTCGACGGCGGTTTGGCCTTGCGCCGCGGATCGGCCGCGACTGAGAGCGCGGCCTTCCTGCCTCCCGAGCCCTTCGATTTGGCGGGCGCGGCGGGACGCAGCGGGAAGTAGGCGGCGGAGCGGTCCCTGGCGGCCGCTTTAGCCTCGCGCGACTTCGGCGCGGGCTTGGCGGCGACCATGCGCTCGAAATCGTCCCATCGATCCTCGAAGATCTCGCGGATGTCGAAGTCGAAACCCGACTCGATCCACATCAACGCGGCGAAGTAGATGCCGCCGATGAGGCAGGAGGCGGCGGATACGGGATCGATGTCCGAGCGGACCTCGCCCGACTTCACCCCCTCGGCGATGCATGCGAGGACGGCTCCGTGGTCCTTGGCGTCGTTCTCGGCGACCTTCGCCTTGAGATCCGGATATCCCCGGAACACGTGCCGGGCGTTCATGAGGATATAGGAGAAGTCCCGGCTCGCCGCGATATTGTCCACGAGGGCGAAGCTCGCCTCGCGGAGCTTCGACATGCCCTTGCCCTCGGCCGAGAAGGCCGCCGCGGAACGCAGGTACACTCGCTCGTAGGCGCTGAACAGGCCTTCGAAGAGGCCGTCCACGCCTTCGAAATGGCGGAATATCGCGGGTTCCGTTATCCCGGCCCTCGTGGCGATGTTCTTCAGCGTCGCCGCCCGCGGCCCTTCCTCGCGTATGACGGCCGAGGCGGCCGCGATGACGGACGTCTTTGCCTTGGAATAGGGCCAAGCCGGGTCCGAAGTGAAAATCTCGGGAATCATACGAGGAATATACCGTCTAGCGCCCCGAGTGGGAAGCCGTCATCCGCGGACTGCAATGAGCGCTCGATGTAATTTATAAATTATTAATATCTCCGCGTCGCCGGGCGGAAGCCCGGGTCGGTCACCGCGCGCGCCGAAAGCCGGCCGGGCCCCGGATCCACGCGAGCCTCGCGGCGTTGCGCAGGAACGCGAACATGAGCGCCGACAGGCACCAGGTCGCGAGTCCCGGCTCCAGCTCGAACAAGGTCTTCCACGTCAGCGCCCTGCCGAACGCCGATCCGATCGCGGCGGGGATGAATACCGCGATCGCCGCGCGTATCGCGATCCCCGACCAGCAGCGGAGGGACGCGAAGAGCGCGGGTCCCCTCGCGCCCTTGGCCTCGCACTTGTCCCGCACTTCCTTGGCCCAGCGCACGGCGCCGCCCGTCTGGAGCGCCAGGGCGATCACGTGGACCAGGGCGACCACCGCCATGAGGATATAGAGCCTGCCGAGGGGGAAGGGACGGGGGGCGCTGCCGTCCAGCATGATGCGGCGGGCGCCGTCGGTCAGGGCCGGAAGGGATACCAGGGATTGCAAGAGCGAGCCCTGGGCGACGAGCACGGCGATGCCGGCCCTCTTGTCCGGCCATAGGGCGATGCGCGAGGAGAAACCGTCGAGCGATCCGTCGTGGTACGCGAAGCGACCGAGCGCGCCCTTGCCGAGGAAGAGGCCGTAGCCGTAGGGGGCGCCCCGGACCACGGGGTCGAAGAGCGCGCTCACCATGTGGGGGGCCACGGGGGCCCGCGCGAATTTCTCGGGCCCGAGGAGGAAGGCCATGTATTGCCCCATGTCCGAGGCGGTGGTCACGATGTAGCCCGAGGGCGCGCCGAAGGGCGAGGAAGGCGGGGCCCGCGGAAGCGCGACGGCGAAGAAGGAGGCGGTACCCCGGGGAAGCGGCGCGGCGGGACGGGCCGAGCTCGATCCCATGCCCAAGGGCTCGAATACGCGCTCGGCGAGGATGGTCGGGTAGTCCTTGCCCGCCGCCCTCTCCATCACGAGCGCCAGAACCTGATAATCCGTGTCGAGGTAATGGAAGCGCGTCCCCGGAGCGTCCTCCGCCGCAGCCCCGACCATTGAGAGCGCGGCCGATTCGAGATCGGTCGCGCCGGGATGGGCGTCGTCGAAGGCCGAGTCGGCGACGCCGGTCGTGTGGGACAGGAGGTTGCGGATGGTCGGATCGCCCTTGCCTCCGCCGAGGACGAACCAGGGCAGATAGTCGCGGACGCGCAGGTCGAGCGAGAGCCGCCTGTCGCGCACGAGGGAGTAGGCCGCGAGGGCCGTCATGGACTTGGCGGCGGCGGGGGCGAACAGCCGCGAATCGGGACCGATCTTCCGGCCCGAGCCGTCCCTGCCGAAACCGTCGACGTAGAGGACGGAGCCGTCGGCTATCGCGGCCACGGAAAAACCGGAATAGCCTTGCCTCAGCATCTCTATGCGGAAGAAAGTCGCGAGATCGGTATAATGCTCGGGGGCGATGTCGGGCGAATAAAGAAGGAGAATGGCCGCCGCGGCTATGACCACGAAGGGGGCGATCCGTTTCAAAACCTTCATCGCGGGCATTATAGCACGGACCTTGAGCTAGGCCAGGGAGATCCCCCAGGCCGCCCTGGCGGATTATTATATGTAGAAACTCGTCCTACAAGGAGGCCCATGCATGGACCTTTCGAAATTCCCGAGGAGGAAATTGGCCTTCCTTCCCACGCCCCTGGTCGAGCTGCCGCGCCTCGCCGCGGCCATGGCCGGGGCGAGGGGAAGCCCGAGGCTGTTCATGAAGCGCGACGACCAGACCGGCCTCGCGACGGGCGGCAACAAGGCACGCAAGCTCGAATTCCTCGTCGGCGACGCCATCGCGCGCGGCGGCGACGCGCTGATAACCGGAGGCGCCGCGCAGTCCAACCACTGCCGGCAGACGGCGGCGGCCGCGGCGGCCTGCGGAATCGATTGCCATCTCGTCCTCGGCGGCGAGGCTCCCCTGCGTCCCGAGGGGAACCTCCTCCTCGATATCCTCCTCGGCGCGAGCGTCCATTGGTCGGGTCCGCGGCGCAAGGGCGAGGACATGCCCCGCGTCGCCGAGGAGCTGCGCTCGGCCGGGCGCTCGCCCTACGTCATTCCCTACGGCGGCTCCTGCGCGATCGGGGCCCTCGGCTTCGCCGACGCGGCGCGCGAGCTCGGCGACCAGCTCGCGGCGGCGGGCATCGCGCCTTCGCGCATCGTGTTCGCCTCGAGCTCCGGCGGCACGCAATCGGGTCTGATGGTAGGCTCCCGGCTCTTCGGCCTCCAAGGCTCGGGCGGGCGCCCTCCCGAAATCTGCGGGATCTGCATCGACAAGGCTCCGATCGACTTCGCCCGCAAGGGCGAGGACTTCGCCGACCGAGTGCTCGCCCTCGCGAACGAAACGGCCGAGCTCGCCGGCCTCAGGCCCCGCTTCGACGCGGGAGACGTCGTCCTCAGGCGGGAATTCACGGGCGGGGGCTACGGGGTCGTCGGCGAGCTCGAGCGGCGCGCCATCGCCCTCGCCGCAGGGACCGAAGGCATTCTCCTCGACCCCGTGTACACGGGGCGGGCGATGGGCGCCCTGCTCTCGCTGGTCGAATCCGGGGAGATCGGGAAGGGCGAGACTATAGTCTTCTGGCATACGGGAGGCACTCCGGCGCTCTTCGCCCATGCCGAGGAGCTTCTGCCGCGGGGCTGAAAGAAAAAGACGGGGGCCGGCCGCCAGAGGAGGATAGGCGGTCGGCCCCCGGGAATCGACGTGAAGTATCAGAGCGAGAACAAGAGGTCCTCGTAGGTCGGGAAGGGCCAGCGCGATGCCTCCACGAGCCTCTCGACCGCGTCGCCCTTGTCGCGTAGGGCCGTCATCCGGGGAATGACGCTCTCCCGGTAGGCGCGGGCCTCGGCCAGCGGCTCCTCGATCTCCTGCACGCCCGCGAGGGCCTTCTCGAGCTTGTCCGCCTCGTCGGCGACCGCGGCGGCGAGCTCGGCGAGCTTCCGCGCCCTGAGCTCCTGCGGAGAAGAGAGGGCGCCGACCGCCGCGAGGGCGCTCGCCGCGCGGGCGAAGTCCTCGGCGGAGGCGGTGGCCGCCGGGAAGATGTAGCGCTTGGCCATCTCCACCATCATGCCCGCCTCGATGTTGACCTGCTTGGCGTACTTCTCGAGATAGATGACGCAGCGGCTCTCGACCTCCTCCTTCGTGAAGACTCCCTGGCGCGCGAAGAGCTCGAGGCCGGCCTGGGAGGCGAACTCGGGTATGACCTCGACCGCCGCCTTGAAGCGGGGCAGGCCGCGGCGCTCGGCCTCGCGGTGCCACTCCTCGGCGTAGCCGTTGCCGTTGAACACGACGCGGCGGTGCGCCTTGTAGGACTCGGCGATGAGGGCGCGCTCCTCGGCCGCCATGTCGCCGCCCTTCTTCGCGGCCGTCTCGAGGCGGTCGGCGAAGCGGGAGAGCACGTCGGCGACGGCCGTGTTGAGCACCATGGTGGGGGTCGCGACGGACTGCGACGAGCCGACCATGCGGAACTCGAACTTGTTGCCGGTGAAGGCGAAGGGGCTCGTCCGGTTCCGGTCGGTCAGGTCCTGCGGAAGCTTGGGCAGGGACGCCGCGCCGATCTCGATCTTGCCGCCTTCCTTGGAGACGTAGGGCTTGCCCTCGGCCGCGGCGCCCAGGACGTCGGAGAGCTCGTCGCCGAGGAAGACCGAGATGATCGCGGGGGGAGCCTCGTTGCCCCCGAGGCGGAGGTCGTTGCCTGAGGTGGCCACGGAGGCCCGGAGCTGCGGCGCGTAGCGGTCCACCGCCTCGATGACGGCGCAGGCGAAGACCAGGAAGCGAGCGTTGGAGGCGGGGTCGGTGCCGGGCTCGAGGAGGTTGAGGCCGGAATCCGTGCCCATGGACCAGTTGACGTGTTTGCCCGAGCCGTTGATGCCGTTGAAGGGCTTCTCGTGAAGGAGGGCGGCCAGGCCGTGACGGGCGGCCACGGTGTTCATGGTCTCCATCACGAGCTGGTTCGAGTCGGCGGCGACGTTGGCGCTCGAGAACACGCAGGCGAGCTCGAACTGGTTCGGGGCCACCTCGTTGTGCTGGGTCTTGGCCGTGACGCCCATGGCCCAGAGCTCGTCGTTGAGCTCGCGCATGAAGGCGGCGACCTTCTCCGCGATGGCGCCGAAGTAGTGGTCCTCCATCTCCTGCCCCTTCGCGGGCATGGAGCCGAAGACCGTGCGCCCCGTGAGGACGAGGTCGGGGCGCTTCCTGTACAGCTCGCGGCTAACGAGGAAGTATTCCTGCTCGGGGCCGACGGTCGACGTGACGCGCGACGCGTCCTTGATGCCGAGGGCCGCGAGGACCCGCAGGGCCTGCTTGTTGAGGGCCTCTATCGATCGCAGGAGGGGCACTTTCTTGTCGAGGGCGTGCCCGAAGTAGGAGACGAAGGCTGTCGGGATGCAGAGCGTGGTGCCGGACGGCGATTTCTTCAGGAAGGCCGGGCTCGTGGCGTCCCAGGCGGTATAGCCGCGCGCCTCGAACGTGGCGCGCAGGCCGCCCGAGGGGAAGGACGAGGCGTCGGGCTCGCCCTTCACGAGTTCCTTGCCGGAGAACTCGATGAGGACCCGACCGTCTCCGGTCGGGGAGATGAAGGAGTCGTGCTTCTCGGCGGAAATGCCGGAGAGAGGATGGAACCAGTGAGTGTAGTGCGTGGCCCCGCGCTCGAGCGCCCAATCGCGCATCGCGCTCGCGACGACCTCGGCTATGTCGAGAGTGAGCTCGCGCTTGCCCGCCTGCACCTTGAGCAGCTCGGAGAAGATGCTCTTGGGAAGGCGCTCGCGCATGACCGCGTTGGAGAAGCAATTGGCCCCGTAGACTTCGGCGAGGCCGATGGTCTTTGATTCGATGCAATCCGACATACACACTCCTATGCTGAAAAGGACTGACTCATTTCTTAGCAATAGCCGTGCCAGAATTCGCAAATGAATATTTCGCGTTTCTATATGAACTTACCGATAAGCGGGGACAGATCGGCCCCACGCCGGCGTAGGTTCGGGAAACAAACCTACATAGATGTCCTGAATCGCCGCCAATCGATGCCATAGCGATGAAGAGCGAGTCCCATCCTCCTCTCGGTGATGCCGAGACGGCGGGCGGCGGCGGCGGCGTTGCCCCTGCATATCTTGAGAGCCTCGACGAGCAGCTCGCGCTCGAGTCTCGCCAGCGAGGCATCGAGAGTCGATGCGGGACCCGTGCCCGTCGAATCGGCCGACTGCAGGCTCGGCGGCAGGTGGTAGGCGTGGATGACGGCGTCGGTGGAGAGGATCACCGCCCGCTCGATGCAATTCTCGAGCTCGCGCACGTTGCCCGGCCAGTGGTAGGTCATGAGGAGGTCGATGGCGGGACTCGATATCCGCAAGATGGGCTTGCCCGAGCGGCGGCCGTGCTTCTCGGCGAAGTAGTCCGCGAGGAGGACGATGTCGCTGCGCCGCTCGCGGAGGGGCGGCACCCGGAGCGGGAAGACGTTGAGGCGCCAGAAGAGATCCGCGCGGAAGCGCGACTCGGCCACTTCCTTCTCGAGATCCCGGTTCGTCGCTGCGATCACGCGCACGTCCACCTTGAGCGTGACCGACCCGCCCACGCGCTGGAATTCCCCCTCCTGCAGCACTCGGAGGAGCTTGGCCTGCACGGCCTGCGAAAGCTCCCCGACTTCGTCGAGGAAGAGCGTGCCGCCGTCCGCGAGCTCGAAGCGGCCGCGCCTCTGCTCCTGCGCGCCGGTGAAGGAGCCGCGCTCGTGGCCGAAGAGTTCGCTCTCGATGACCGATTCCGGCAGGGCCGCGCAGTTGACCGCGATGAAGGCCGACTTGGCGCGCCCCGAGCGCTCGTGGAGGGCACGGGCGACGAGTTCCTTGCCCGTGCCGCTCTCGCCCGAGACCAGCACGGTCGTCTCGGTGCCGGCGACGCGGTCCATCATGGAATAGAGCTCGCGCATGGGCGCGGCGCGGCCGACGATGGCGGAGGGCGCCCAGCCGTCGTCGGCGCCCAGGGGCTCCGCCGTCTGCGGCACGACGTGGCTGGCGCCCGAGTCGCCGAGGGCGGCGGCGCGGGCGAGGCGCCGCCTGAGCCCGAAGGCCTCCGCCACGAGGGCCGCGACCGAGGAAGCGACCGCCAGGGCGTGATCGCGCGCTCCCGCGAAGCGCGCGAAGGAGAGGACTCCGACCGCGGTCCCGCCCAGCACGACCGGCACCGCCAGGGCCTCCCCCTCGAAGGCCGGGGCCACCGAGGCGAGAGCCTTGCCGAGGAGGCCGCCTCCGAGCTCGACGCGCTTGCCCGACATCGCCGCGTCGGCGGGATCGGCCACCGCGGCCACCCTCACCTCGCCCTCGTCGGACATCGCCAGCGCGGCGATCCCCCCCGCGAGATCGGCCCTGTCGGCGAGGAAGGACAGGAGGGGACTCATCGCCTCGTCGAGGCTCGCGTGCCGGACGAGGAGCCGCCCGGCTTCGAAGAGGAGGGGCAGGTCGGAGGGATCGGGGGAAAGGAGCGTGGGGCGTTCGTCGCGCATGGTGGATTCTGCCGCGTTTGCGCCCCGATATGCAAGCACGTAGATGCCGCCTCGGCCTCCGCGCTATACTCCGCGCGTCGGAGGTGAAGCATGGGCAGGAAGCTGGGCATCGTCGGCGCCGGCAAGGTGGGCGAGGCCCTCGCCGTCGGCGTCGCGCAACGCGGGCTCGTCGCCAAGGGAGACATGATCCTGTCGGTCCGCACCGAGCCGCACAGGACCGAGCTCGAGGCGAGGACCGGAATAAGGACCGTGGTCGACAACAGGGAGCTCGCCCGCCTCTCCGACGCGATCGTCGTCGCCGTCAAGCCCAAGGCGGCGACGGAGGTCATCAAGGAAATCGCTCCCGAGCTCGGCGAGGGCAAGCTCCTCATATCGACGGCCGCCGGCGTCAGCCTCGAGCTCCTCGAGTCGGCGGCGCCCTCGGGCACGCCGATCATCCGCACGATGCCGAACATGGCCGTGGGCATCGGAGAGGGCATGACCGTCCTCTCGCCGGGCGCCCGCGTCGGGCCCGAGGACCTCGCCTGGGCGACGGAGCTCTTCCGCTCGGTGGGCCGGGCCCTCGTCCTCGAGGAGCAGTACATGGACGCGGTCACGGGCCTCTCCGGCTCCGGCCCGGCCTACGTGTACGTCATCATCGAGTCCCTCGCCGACGGCGGGCTCAAGCTCGGCCTGCCCCGCGACGTGGCGACGGAGCTGGCCGCGCAGACCGTCCTGGGCGCGGCCCGCAACGTCCTCATCACGGGAGAGCACCCCGCCAAGCTCAAGGACCAGGTCACGACGCCCGCCGGCGTCACGATAGACGGCATACTCGAGCTCGAGGCTGGAGGCCTCAGGCTCACCCTCATCAACGCCGTCGTCAAGGCGGCGGAGCGCGCCGCCCAGCTCCTGCAGAAGCCGCGCTAGGCGCGGCGCCGGGTCGACATGAGCGAAACCGGGAAGGAGGCGGCGGCGAGGCCCGCGAGGGCCGAGATCAGGCTCGGCGCGCTGCGGCGCAACTTCGCGCGGGCCAGAGAGCTCGCGGGAGCCGGCGTCAGGCTGATGGCCGTGGTGAAGGCGGAGGCCTACGGGCACGGCATGCTCAGGGTGGCGTCGGAGCTCCTCGCGGAGGGAGCCGACTACCTCGGCGTCGCCCTGATCGAGGAGGCCGCGACGCTTCGCGAGGCCGGGATCGAGGCGCCGATACTCATCTTCGGCTCCCCTCCGGACGACCGGATCCCCCTCTTCGCCCGCTACGGCGTCGACCTGGCGATCGTATCCGCGGCCAAGGCGCGCGCGGCCGCCGCCGCCGCCGCCGCCGCGGGCAGGAGCATCCGCGCCCATCTCAAGATAGACACGGGCATGGGACGCATCGGAGCCCGCTGGGACGAGCTCGAGGGCCTCGTCGAAGAGCTGTCCGGCCTCGTCCCGCGGGCGGGACGGCCCGGGATCGAGCTCGTCGGCGCCTTCTCCCACCTCGCCACCGCCGACTGCGACCTCGATTTCGCCCGCGAGCAGGCGGCTCGCTTCCGCTCCTCGCTTCGCGTCCTCGCGCATCGGGGGATGGAGCCGCCCATCGTCCATATCGAGAACTCCGCCGCCCTCGTCGCCATGCCCGAGTCACGCCTCGGCATGGTGAGGCCCGGCATACTGGTCTACGGCTACGAGCCTTCGCCGTGGAGGAAGGTCGGCGTCGAGCCGGTGATGCGCCTCGTCGCCGGAATCTCCTTCGTCAAGGAAGCGCGCGCGGGCGAGGGAATAAGCTACGGCCTCACCTGGCGGGCGCCCGCCGATACCGTCATCGCGACCATCCCGATCGGCTACGGCGACGGGTACAGCCGCGCGCTGTCGAACAGGGCGCTGGTCAGGATAGGCGGAGCCGACAGGCCGGTCGTGGGCAGGATATGCATGGATCAGACGATGGTCGACCTCGGTCCCGGAGCGAAAGCCGGAGAAGGCGACGAGGCGATCCTGTTCGGGACGAAGGGAGGACATGGGATCCCGGGAGAGGCTCTCTGCGAGCTTCTCGGGACTATACCCTACGAGCTCACCTGCATGGTGGGCGCCAGAGTCCCGCGCGTCTACGTCGAGGATTAGGACTCAGGGGGCATCATGGCGGGCGAGGAGGAGCTCGTAGCCCTCGCCCATGAGGAGGCCGAAGCGCTCCGGAGTCTCGCCTCCCCCGATGACCTTGAGGGTCAGCGCGAAGGCGAGGAGCTCGAAGAGGTAGATGTCCCGCCGGATCGCCTCCTGCCTCTCCTCCCCCCCTCGGCCGCCCGAGTCGCAGATCTCCTCGATCCTGCCGTCCCTGGCGAGCCAATCCCCCCCCGCGCTCTCGGTGAGGATGAAGCGGCAGAGCCGGGGGCGCGCCACGGCGAAGGCGAGGAGGTGGTCGGCGAGGACGCGATAGGCTCCCAGCGGATTGCCCCCCTTCGCGCGCCAGGCCGAGACCTCCTCGGCGAGCCCATCCCAGAGCAGGCCCAGGCCCTTGCCCAAAGCTTCCTTTATTATGGCTCCCCGATTCTCGTAATAGTTGTAGAGGGTCATCGCCGAGATGCCCAGGCGCGATGCCAGTCGGCGCGTCGAGAATTCCCCGACCCCGCCTTCCTCGATGAGGGCCACGGCTTCATCGACGACGAGCTCGATGTCGACTATCTTCTTGCCCCTGCCCATGGGTCCCTCCTCTCCATAAAAGTATCGAGGATGGGATTCCCGCATACAAGGGCCGCGATGCCCGAACTGGACAGCCTGGAGGTATCGGGCTAGAATGCCCTGGTGCGCCGGTTCCTCGCGCGCGATTACCCCATGAGGATCGTTCAATGAAGAGGCTGACTTCAGTTCTTGCCGCGGCGCTGATCGTCGTCTCGTGCTCGCAAGCCGTGAAGGAGAGGCCCAAGATGGGCCTCGCCATGCGCTCCTTCGACGACCTCGCCTCCGCGGCGATCCGGCAGTCCATAGAGACGGCGGCCCTGGACAAGGCCGACCTCTCCGTCATCGACGGCCAGAACCAGCAATCCGCCCAGGACATCCAAATCGACTCCTTCTTCCAGAGGAAGCTCGCCTCGATCGCGATCGACCCCGTGGACGGGAAGGCTCTCGGCTCCATCATCGCCAAGGCCAAGACGCGGAGGACGCCCATCGTCTTCTTCGACCGGATGCCCTCGGAAGAGGCGATGCGCTCCTGGGACAAGCTCTTCTTCGTCGGGACCCGCGGGACCGAGGCGGGCGCGGCCCTCGGCGAGATCCTCGCCGACTTCTGGAAGGCCAACCCGGTCTCCGGCAAGGACAGGGACGGCAGGGCGCAGTACATCATCCTGGCCGAGGACCCGGCCGCGCCCGACGCGCTCCTCCTCGAGGGAAGCTGCGCCAAGGCCCTCGGCGCAGCAGGCGTCAAGACGGAGCGCCTCTCCGACGACGACGCGGCGAGCCTGGAGGGAAAGCCGCCCAGGGAAGCGGCCGCCGCCCTCATCGCGAAATTCGGCGAGAGGATAGACGCTGTGGTCTGCGCGGATCCCGCGTCGACCCTCGGCGCGATAGACGCTTTCAAGGCGGCGGGCTACTTCAAGGGCAGGAAGTACCTGCCCATCGTCGGCGCCGCCGAGGGCGAGCTTTCGCCCCAAACCGCGGAGGCCCTGACCTCGGGCCTCCTCCTCGGCGCCGCGGTCGGCGACGTATCGAGCCAGGGCAAGGCGGTCTTCGACCTGGCCTACGCCCTTGCGAAGGGGAGGAACCCCGCCAAGGCCGGGTGGCGCATAACCGACGCGAAGTACGTCTGGGTGCCCTGCAGGAAGCTCGCGGGCGGCCATCCCCTCTCGCCGCGGAAATAGCCCCTTCTCAGGCCCGATTCCGGCCCCTCATGCCCGCGAAGGCCGCCTGCAGGACGTCGAAGGAGCCGACCACGGCTCCCGCGACGATGAGCGACATCGCCGCGATCGCGAGCGCGGACAGCTTCTTGCCGCCCAGCAGCACGAGGTTGAGAGTCGACAGGAGGGGGGTGAGGTAGGAGAGCGCCCCGATGACGCGCGGATCGCCCCGCTTGAGCGCCGCATCCCATGCGTAGAAGGCCCCTCCCATCGGCCCGATCCCGAGCAGGGCGAGGAAGAGCCAGTCCAGCGGCGCCGGAGCCGCGGCTCGCGCGCCGCCGGGCGCCGAGCCCGACAGGAAGTAGACGCCGAGGGAAAGCGCGCCCGACACGAGGCAGAAGCCGCCGACCGCGCCCGTAGGGAAGGGCGGCAGCCTCTTCGTGAGCAGGGAGTAGCTCGCCCAGGCGAGGGCCGCCGCCGCCGCGAGGAGATAGCCCGGGAGATAGGCCGCGTCGAGGCCCAGGCGGCCGCCGCTCACGATGAGTACCGCGCCCGACAGGCCGAGGACGGCTCCCGCGACGTGCCGCGGGCCGAGGCGGAAGCCCCTCAGGAAGACCGGCGACAGCAGGACGATGAGCAGGGGCCAGAGATAGTTGATGAGGTTGACTTCCACCGAGGGCGCGACGCGGAAGGCCGCGAAGAGGAGGGCGTGATAGCCGAAGATCCCTCCGACTCCCACCGCGAAGGTGCGCAGGGGCACGCGCCACTCCTTCGCCTTGACGATGCCGACCAGCCCCCCGACGCAGAGGGCGACCCCGACCGAGAGGAAGGAGGGCAGGGAGTTCACTCGGGAGTTGAGGAGGGCGAGCGAGCTCCATACGACTATCGAGAGCAGGGCGAGCAGCATCGAGGCCATACCGCCGGATGATAAACGCCGCCGGGGTGACAGGGAAAGCCCCGAGGGTTATGCTGGGAGACCGCCATGGGAACCTACGACGTCGCGATCATCGGGAGCGGCCCCGCGGGGCTGGGCGCCGCCTTCGAGCTCCTCGCCCGCAGGCCCGGCCTCTCCCTCCTCCTCCTCGACAGGAACGAGTACTCCTCGGGCGGACTGCGCAACGACTGCAAGATGAACTTCAGCTGGCCCATCGGATTCCCCGACTGCTGCTGGACCATGGAGCAGGCCGAAGCCTACCTCGGGCGCGTCGAGGCCTTCCTCGAGCCGCGGATACTCGAGAAGCGCAACCTCTCCGTCTACGCGAAGCGGGCCGAGAAGATCGGCGTGAGCCTCCTCGAGATACGCCAGTCCCATCTCGGCACCGACGGCGGCCTCGAGCTGATCAAGCGCCTCACGGCGAGGCTCGGGGCCATGGGGGCGGAACTCTCCCTCGGCGAGAGGGTCGTCTCCGTCGACGCGGAGGCTCGCACGCTCCGCGCCGTCGCGGAGCGGGGCTCCGCGACGCGAGAGATCGCCTATCGCGACCTCGTCGTCGCGCCGGGCCGCGGCGGCTTCTCCTTCCTCCAGGAGGTCATGAACGAGGCGGGAGTGGGCTTCACGGACAACGCCGTCGACGTCGGCGTGCGCATCGAGACGAGGCAGGAGCATTACCCGATCGTAGCCGACTACTACGACCCCAAGTTCCTCTTCCCCAAGAAGACCCGCACCTTCTGCACCAATTCGGGCGCCGCCCACGTCGTCCAGGAGAAGTACGAGGAGAAGGACGGAAGCGCCTGGTTCAGCGTCAACGGCCACGCCTGGTCGGACTCGCGCCCCGCCAACGGCCTCGTCAATTTCGCCATGCTGAAGACCGTAACCCTAACCGAGCCCCTCGCCTCGGGCCAGGACTACGCCCGCATGCTCGGCATCCAGGCGGCCCTCCTGGGCGGCGGCCGCCCCATCATGCAGCGCATCGGCGACTTCCGCCTCGGGAAGCGATCCTTCAGGGGGCAGTTCTCGGGCGACCTCTACGACTTCGAGCCCACCCTCCCCTCGGCCACGCCCGGCGACATCAGCCTCTGCGCACCCTCCAAGGTCATGCGCGCCCTCTGGAACGCGATGAAGCTCCTCGACACCATCGTCCCCGGGCTCCTCCACCCGAGCACCGTCATGTACTACCCGGAAATCAAGCTCTACGCGAACCGCCCCGTCTTCGAGGACGGCTTCTTCAGGGCCAAGGAGGGCCTCTACCTCGTCGGCGACGGCGCCGGCACGAGTCGCGGCATCACGGCCGCCTGGGCCTCCGGCCTTCGCGCCGCGGACGGGATACTTTCCAGGCTCAGTAGAGCCTAAGGCTCTAAAATACGGGCAGATTGGGCCCCGCCTCGAGCGCCCGCGGCAAGGCGGCGAGATTGTCGATGCAGAAGGCGCGGACGTCCGGATCGAGGATCTTGGCGGCATGCTCGGCCCCCTGCGCGGCCTGCCGGTCGCGCTCGGCCCCGTCGCCGAGCACCGCGGCGGCCCGTCCCAGCGCCTCGCAGGCGATCGTCAGCAGGAAGGGATCGCCGTCGAAGCGCGCCTCGTCCATGCAGCGGAAGGCGTAAGTCCGGGCGACGACGCCCTGCCCCGCCGCCGCGTAGACGCGTGCGATCTGCCAGTATCCCTTCGCGCGGATCTTCGGGCCGATATCGGGAATCCTGTCCAAATGGTAGAAGGACGCGTGGCAGCAATGGATCATCCTCTCGTTCTGATCCTTGGACCTGTCCTTGATGGCGAGCAGGGCCCAGGTCTCGTCGAAGAACTCCGCGGCGAAATCGCGATCAGTCTTGGCTACTTCGGTGCTTCCCATCTTTCCCCTCCCGCGCGAACGGTTTTTCTTCTCGTCATGCGACTACTGATTATCAATCCGGGCCGGCCTTTCTTCAACCCGAATCGACGCCTTCCGCTCGACCACTTGCTCGCCCATCCGGCGATTCGGTAGACTGGCGCATATGCGGTTCGCCTGCGCAACCATTCAATATAGCTCAGTCCCGAGGCGCGGCACACTTCGCTGGTCCTGGCGACGCGCGGACCCGTCATTTGCGGCTTAGCCCGAGGCCGGGCCGCATCGCCGAGGAGCTCGGGGCCCCTTGAGAGACGGAGCCGCCCCCTTCCCCGCCGGCCCGTCGCGGCCGGCGCCCAGAATCGCGAAAGAACGGAGACCACCATGGATCGCAAGCGCATACTCACGGGCGACCGCCCCACCGGCAAGCTCCACCTCGGCCACTACGTCGGCTCGCTCAAGAATCGCGTCCGGCTCCAGGACGAGTACGAGTGCTTCTTCATCATCGCCGACCTCCACACCCTCACCACCAAGCCCGAGAAGGAGAATATCGAGGCGCTGGCGGACAACGTGCGCTCGGCCGCCCTCGACTACCTCGCCTGCGGCATAGACCCCGCGAAGAGCGTCATCTACCTCCAGTCGGCGGTGCCGGAGGTCTGCGAGCTCGCCGTCCTCTTCGACAACCTCGTCACCGTCCCCCGACTCTCGCGCGTGCCCAGCCTCAAGGAGATGGCCCAGGGAGCGGGCATCGAGGAGATGCCCTTCGGCCTCCTCGGCTACCCCGTCCTCCAGGCCGGCGACATCCTCATGCCCCGCGCCCACCTCGTCCCCGTCGGCAAGGACAACGTCGCCCACGTCGAGGTCACGCGAGAGATCGCGCGCCGCTTCAACTTCCTGTACGGCGAGACCTTTCCCGTGCCCGAGGCCCTCGTCAGCGACGTCGGCTCCCTCGTCGGAACGGACGGCAACGCCAAGATGTCCAAGTCCCTCGGCAACGCCATCTACCTCTCCGACGACGCGAAGACCGTCGCCAAGAAAGTCATGGGCATGTATACCGACCCCAAGCGAATCTCCGCGGACATACCGGGCACCGTGGAGGGCAACCCGGTCTTCGACTACCACGACGCCTTCAACGCCGACAAGTCCGAGGTCGAGGGGCTCAAGGCCCGATACCGGCTGGGCAAGGTCGGCGACGTCGAGGTCAAGGAGAGGCTGATAGCGTCGCTCAACGCCTTCCTCGACCCCATCCGCGAGCGCCGCGCGAAGTACGAGTCCCAGTCCGGCCTCGCCGACGAGGTCGTCTACGACGGCACCATGAGGATGCGCGAGGAGGCCCGCGCCACGCTCGCCGTCGCGCTCAAGGCGATGGGGCTCGCGGCGGTCTGGAACCGCATCTCGCGGAAGGCCGAGGACGTGAAGAAGAAGAGGGAGAAGCAGGCATGATGGGGAGCATATCTTAACTATCTGGATAGGCCCCCTATCGATCCGTCGTCGTCGAAACGCGCCACTGCGCCATGGCCGATCCTCGCCGCATCATCCAGCATACGGCGATCCGATCCATCGGCATCGGGAGTCCTGCTCCCCCTGCCTCCTCGGCGGGGCCGCCGATCACTCCCGGCCCATCGCCACGAGGCCGGGCACGTCGGCGAAATGCGAACCGGCGATGAAGGCGTCGAGTTCGCGCAAGTTGCGCTCGGGCCGATCGCCGATCAGGAAGCCGGCGGAAAGCTCGCCCAGGACTACCGCCGGAATGCAGAGATAGTCGGCGGACTCGAGGAGGTCGAGAACGCTCCCGTCGCCGCGCAGAAGGGCCGCATAGGCGTTCGTATCGAGCGCAAGCCTCAATTCCAGAGTTCCTCGTCGACGGCGCCGAAGGACTTTTGCGTCGCCTCGAACGCGGCGGCTTCTTCGGCGCTCCAGGCGACGGAGAAGCGGGAAAGATCGCGCCGCTTCCCGCCTTCGCCCAAGCCTGCCGCCTCGGCCAACAGCTCGGAGGCGACCCTGCTGAGGGACCTGCCCTCAATCCTGGCCTTCTCCCGTAAATGCGCTTCTACGGCAGGAGAAAGATCGCGAATAGTCACCTGACTCATGATTCGATATCCTGACTCAAAGCTGTCGCGGCACTCGAACCGAGTCAAGTATCTTATCGGCTTCGCCTACTGCTTCCCGGTCTCGATGGACAGCAGCTCGATCTCGAAGACGAGGACGGAATTCGGGCCGATGGCCTTGCCCGCGCCCTTCTCTCCGTAGGCCAGCTCCGAAGGCACGAAGAAACGGTACTTGCTGCCAACGGGCATCAGCTGGACGCCCTCGGTCCAGCCGGGGATGACCCCGCTCAGCTGGAAAGTGACAGGCTCGTGCCTGGCGATGGAGCTGTCGAAGACCGTACCGTCGAGGAGTCTTCCCTCGTAATTGACCTTGACCGTGTCGGTGGCCTTGGGCTTGGGTCCGGTGCCCGCGGAGAGCACCTCGTACTGAAGCCCGGAGGCGGTGGTGACGATTCCCGCCTTCGCGCGGTTCCCGTCCAGGAAGGCCTTCCCCGCCGCGAGGTTGTCGGCACCCTTCTTTTCCGCCGCGGCCTGGAGGGAAGCCTGGACCGCGGCCTGGGCCTGCGCGTCCGTGTACTTCGTCCCCTTGCCGCCCAAGGCGTCCTTGAGGCCTTCCAGGAAGGCCTCGGGGCTGACATTGTCGAGGCCGTTGCTCTTGAGGTTCGCGCCTATGAGCATGCCGAGCGAGTAGCTTACGTCGACCGGGGCCTCGGCGGCGAGCGGCGCGACGAAACCCAGGCAGAGAGCGAAAATGCATAGCTTCTTCATTGGACTTCCTTATGCAGAGTTATATTGAAGATAACATAGGAACCCGTCGGGATTGAAGCCGTGCCCCGGGCGGCGGCGGCCCGTAAATTGACCGGGCACGGTGGCGATGCTAGGATGGACGGGCTGGCGAACAGCCAAGGGGAATCGGAGGGACGAGGATGGCTGAGGCTCTGACGCAGAGTATCGGCGACGCGCTCGGGCGATTCTTCAGCGCGCGCTACCTCGAGAAGGCCGCCCTGGTCGTCGTCATACTCGTCGCGGGATACCTCGTCATCATGCTGGCGCTGGTGGTCATCCGGCGTCTCGCGAGGAAGAGGCTGAGCCGGCGGGCGGCGAGCATCGTCGAGAGGGCGGTCAAGTACGTGGGCGTCGTCGTCGTCCTGGTGAATGCCGCCGAGGCCGCGGGATTCGACCTGTCGGCCGCGCTGGGCGCCGCCGGGATAGCCGGGATAGCCCTGGGCTTCGCCGCGCAGACTTCGGTCTCCAACATCATTTCCGGCCTCTTCCTCTTCTCGGAGAAGACCTTCGAGATCGGGGACGTCCTGCAGATAGAGAACATGACCGGCACGATCGAGTCCGTGGACCTTCTTTCTGTGAAGATCAAGACCTTCGACAATCGCCTGGTCCGGGTACCGAACGAATCCATGATCAAGAGCAAGATCGTGAACGTGACTCGGTGGCCCGAGCGGCGGCTCGATCTCGAGATAACCCTGCCCACGGGGACGGAGCCCGGTAAAGTCGAGAAGCTCCTCAGGGAGGCCGCCCTGTCCGTTCCCGAGGCTCTGTCCGAGCCCGGGCCCGCCTTCGCGCTCGAGGCCGCGGACGCGGCCGGATCGCACTACTCCTTCGGCGTCTGGTTCAGGAAGCAGGACTATTACGCTTTCAAGACCGCGCTTCTCTGCGCTATCCTGGCAGCCCTCGAAGGGGCGGGCCTCGCGCCGGCCCTGCGATCGGCCTCGATCTGGGATTTCCCGGACGGCCCGTGACGGCGAAGCACGCCCGCGACGCGGCCCTGGGCTTCCTCGAGGCCCTGAGAGCCACTCCGGCCCTGAGGGCCCAGGCCCGCCTCCTCAATACGGCGGACCGCGACCTCGCGGCCCTCCTCTATTCGCTCGAGGAAGAGGAGCGCGATCCGGTCTATCGCGCCGTCGGGCCCGCCAAGGCCGGGCGTCTCCGCTCCGAGCTCGTCAGGATGGGCCACGTCCGCCTGGACGCGGACACGGTCTCGCGCATAGCCGCGCACATGGCGGAGCACCTCCGCGCCGACCGTCCCCTGGGCCCCGCATCGCGATACTTCAGGCCGCGAAGGCCGACCGATTAATGGAGGAAGCGCCGTGGACTACGCCGAAGTTCCGATCGCCGAGGCCTACGAGCTGCTCAACGCGGGGGGCATCGTCCTCGTCTGCACCAAGTCCGAGGACGGCCGCTACGACGTCGCGCCCATCGCCTGGAACTGTCCCCTCGATTACGCGCCGGCGTCCAGGCTAATCCTGGTCTGCGACACCGGACACCGCAGCTACGAGGACCTCGAGCGGGCCGGGGAATTCGCCGTCGCCCTGCCTATCGTCGCGCAGCGCGGTCTCGTGGAGAAGGCGGGTTCGGTCTCGGGCCGGGACGTCGACAAATACTCGTCCCTCGGCATCGAATCCTTCCCCGCGTCGCGCGTAGACGCCCGCATACCGGCCGGGGTCGCGGGCTGGCTCGAGTGCCGGCTCATGCGCATCGTTGTCGAAGGCACTTCGGCCATAGTGATGGGCGAGGTCCTGTTCGCGTCGGCCCTGCCCGACGCATGGAAAGAGCGGCTCCACTATGTCCGCGAGGGGCTGTGGTTCTCGCCGGGGCCGAGGATCGGAGGCTGACCGAGGCCCTTTAATGGGCCAGGGCCTTGAGGGCGCGATAGGCGGCGAGGGTCACCCACTTCGAGTTCGCGCCCGGGGTGTCGAGCTCGATGTAGCGCCGCATCCATCTACCGCCTTTGGGCTCCTTCTCGCAGGGCCAGGTACCATCATCGCGTTGCTTGGACAAGACGAGCTCGAGAGCCTCCGCGACGCGGGGATCCTCGAGCCCTGAGTAAGGCGCGACGAGGCGAAGGAGCTCGAGGACGTCGCTCTCCCACTGCAAGGGAAAGCCGAAGCCGTACCAGCGCCCGCTCGGTTTGTTTCGCGCCGCTCGCGCGAAGCCCTCGGAGAGGAATAGCTCCGCCGCGGCGGCGGCCGCCTCTCGGATCGAGCCTTCCCGCCTCGCTCCCAGCCGCGGGCCGTCGCGGCAATCCCCGATATCCTCGGCGAGGCGCATGAACAGGGCCGTCGCAAAGAGACAGGAAGGCGCGGCCGCCTTCGAGGGACAGGGCCAAGCCCCGTCTTCCCGGCGGAGGGACAGGAGCCAATCGACGAGCTTCCCTAGTCGGGGATCGCGGGCCAGCCCGAAGCGAAGCATGAAGCGCCCGAGCTCGGCGCCGTGGCAGGGAAGGAGAATATCGCGGCGGGATTCGGCCGCGCGGTAGCGATAGGCCCCATTCTCGTCGAGACAGCCGGCGGCCAGATAGTCCGCGGCCTTCCGCGCTCCGTCGCCCGGACCGCCTTCGTAGCCGAGCCAGAGCAGGAGGTGAAGCTCGCCTCTCGTGCCCGCATGAGCCTCGGTATCCGAACCCCAATAGCCCTCCGGCCTCTGGGCCGCGAGGAGCTTCCGGACCGGCAACGAGTCGCTCACGGCGTCCCGCGAGGCGATCAGCTCCGGATCCGCGGCGTCGCGATCGAATAGCCATTTCAGGGCCCAATAACGGATCGATGGATCGGAAGCTTCGAGGAGCCAATCGCTCCTCTCTTTCCTGAGCAGGGACTTCCAGTCGCCCATATCGAGCCTCTTGCGCCTCCGCCTAAGGCCGCGCGTGCCGCGGCTCGTACACGCCGAGCTTCCCGCCGCCCGGCAGGGTCACATGGGTGAGCAGTCCCCAGCTCTCATCCTGAACGGGACCGCACTGGACCTTGCGCCGCTTCATATCCGCGATAAAGCCCTCGACGTCGTCGCAGAGCAGATAGAGCTCGTGAACGTCGTTCTTCTCGAAGGGATGGATGGCCAGCTCGGAGGGAGGCAATTTAAAGATGAGCCATCCGTCTCCGACGTCGACGTTCGGCATGTTGAGCATATCGCGGAAGAAAGCCCGATCGGCCTCGGGGTTTGCGCTGTAAATAATAGCGTGCGCACCGGTGATCATGATACTCTCCCTTGGCGTCCTCGCCCGCCCACGACCCCTCTCCTGGAAGGTCTAAGCTGATCAATTTCCTATATGAATTATTGGACCAGTTGAAGGAGGAGGAATTCTTCAGTGGTCGCGGAGGAATTTACCACTGATGCAGCCTGCCTGGACCACTGATGAATTCTCCCTGGACCACTGGTAAATTCCTCCGCGACCAGTGGTAAATTCCTCCAGTCTCCAGGGCTCTTAACCGGACCATTTAGTGCCGCGCAGATCCTTCCAGGGTCCCCCGTCCGCGTAGCGCTCGGGATGCAGTATCTTGGGTCGTGGGTCCTCGGCGGTGTCGAGCTGGAGGACCATCCACTTCGGATAGGGCACTCCCGGGTCGGAAGCGTCGTCGAGTAGCCGGATGTCGCTTTCCGAGAGGACGAGATCCACCGCCGCGATGTTGTCCTCGAGATTCTCGGCCTTGCGCGCGGCGATTATCGCGCTCGAGACCGCGGGCCTGGACAGGACCCAGGCGAGCGCGACTCGCGCGCAGCTCACGCCGTGCCGCCCGGCCACCACCCTCAGCGCGTCCACGACGCGGTAGCCGATCTCCTTGTCGAAGGGGACGAATTGGCCGGCCTCGGCGAAGCGCGTGCCTCCCTGCGGCGCTTCATTCCGTCCGTATTTGCCTGCCAGGAAGCCGCCGGCGAGAGGGCTCCACACGAGGATGCCGAGATGCGCATATTCGGCGAAAGACTGGAATTCGTATTCGAGGCCCCTGCCCACGAGGCTGTAGTACATCTGGGCGGTGACGTACTTTTCCAGTCCCATCCGCTCCTGGATCGAGAGCGCCGTAGCCGCCTGCCACGAGAGGTAATTGCTCAGGCCGATATAGCGCACCTTCCCCTGCCGAACCAGATCGTCCAGGCTGCGCAGGGTCTCTTCGAGCGGCGTGTTGCTGTCCCATCCGTGTATCTGGTACAGGTCGATGTGATCGGTCTGCAGCCGCTTCAGGCTCGATTCCGCGCCGCGCATGATGTTTACGCGCGTCGCCCCGCTGCGGTTGAAGTTCTCGCTCATCGGGAGCCGGACCTTGGTCGCCAGGACGATCTCGTCCCGGATGCCCTTGAGGGCGTTGCCCAGGAGGGTCTCGCTCTGGCCCCGGCTGTAGACGTCGGCGGTGTCGATGAAATTGACGCCCCTGTCCAGGGCGAGCTTCACCATCTTCGTCGTGGCGTCCTGGTCCAGGTTCCCCATGTTCATCGCCCCGCCGAACTGCATCGTCCCCAGAGCGACCTCGCTCACTATCACGCCCGTGTTGCCGAGCCGACGGTATTTCATGTTTTGCGCCTCCTATCGACGACTATAGAGCACGCGGGGAGGGCAGAACCAGATGCCCCGCAGGCCGACGATTCGGCGTAAAAAAAACCAGTATATTATTCAGATGGAATCCGATCATGGCTCCTCCGGCGAATTGATGAATGCGATCGACTCTGCCTCTGCGGAACGGAACGATGGGCCGCTCATGAAGCAAGCAGCCGTGAGCAAAGGGGCCGTGCTTTTCGTGACGGCGACGGCCTCCTTCCTGACCCCCTTCATGTCCTCCTCGATCAATATCGCGCTCCCTTCCATCGGGAGCGAGTTTTCCTCGGGCGCCTATAGCCTGAGTTGGATATCCACCGCATACCTCCTCGCGGCGGCGGTATTCCTGGTCCCTGTCGGGAGACTGGCCGACATCCACGGGAGGAAGAAGATATTCCTCTCGGGCATGGTGGGCTATACGATCGTATCCCTGCTCTGCGGCTTGGCGACATCGGCAACGATGCTGATCGCCTTGCGCGCGATGCAAGGCGCGGCCGACGCGCTCATGTTCGCCACGGCGACCGCGCTGGTGACCTCGGTCTACCCTCCGAGCGAAAGGGGACGCGCGATAGGCGTGAACGTGGCCTCGGTCTACGGCGGACTGGCGTTGGGACCTTTCATCGGCGGCTTCATTACACAGTATCTCGGATGGCGGAGCATATTCTTCGTCACGACGGGAATGGGCCTTCTGGTCATCGCTCTCACAATCTGGAAAATGAGGGCCGAATGGGCGGAAGCGGCCGGCCAAAAAATGGATGTTATCGGCTCCTTGCTCTACGCCTTCACCCTCCTGGCGGTGATGAACGGCTTCCGACTGCTGCCGGGTCTCGCGGGTCTCGCCTTGATCATCGCGGGGGCGATTTGCCTGGGGACCTTCGTGCTCAGGGAGAATAGCGCGACCAATCCCGTGCTCGACATGGGCCTTTTCCGCCGCAACCGCGTCTTCGCGCTCTCCAATCTCTCGGCCTTGATCAATTACGCGGCGACTTTCGCGCTGATCTTCCTCCTGAGCCTGTACCTCCAGTACATCAAGGGAATGGATCCGCGCACGGCCGGATTGGTCCTGCTCTCCCAGCCCATCATCATGGCCGTCTTTTCGCCGCTGGCGGGGCGGCTCTCGGATCGCGTCGAACCCCGCGTCGTGGCCTCCATCGGCATGTCGATAAGCGCCGCGGGGCTCCTTCTCACTTCCTTCCTCGATGCCGGCTCGACCGTGGCCCGCATCGTCGTCCTCCTGATGACCTGCGGCCTGGGATTCGCGCTTTTCTCGTCGCCGAATACGAGCGCCATCATGGGCTCCGTGGAACGCCGGCAGTACGGCGTCGCCTCGGCCACCACCGGGTCCATGCGCCTGATCGGACAGATGCTGAGCATGGCGATTTCCGGCATGATCATCGCGCTGTTCGTGGGAAAGGGGCAGATCACCCCCCAAGCCCATGCGGCCTTCCTGAGCGGCTTCCGCGTCGCCTTCCTCGTCTTCGCCGGCCTCTGCGCGGCGGGCATCTCCGCGTCCATGGCTCGGGGCAGGCTCCGTAAATAGGGAAAATACATCGACATGGCAATCCTTCCATATCGTACAAGTGGAGACGCAAGGATTCAAAACCCGACCATAGCGTAATACGCTTGCCCGCAGTTGTCGCTTGCTCTATCCTTAAACTCGTCCCAGTGAAAGCATAAGGCGGACAATACTTCAAACGACGAAAAAGACCATCAGATGGCTAATATCTCGGACGTGAAGTTGCAAAATGGGGGTCGGAGGCATGAAGATTCCTACGAATGGCAAAGTCGCCCGCTCTAGCTTCGGCGGGAGGTTCCGCTTGAACTTCGCCCCCGCGCTTCTGGCCTTTTCCATAGCCTTGGCCTGCCCTGCCCTTTTCGGCGAAGAGCAATTCGCGGGCGGAGACATTTTCACCTCCGGCGACGGCGGCTCTTCATGGATCGATCGACGCGAGGCAGGGTCCCGGAAGTGGGTATCCATCGCCTCGAGCGTAGACGGCTCCTTCCTCGCCGCGGTGACTGAAGATGGCCGCTTCGCGACCTCGAGCGACGGGGGAGCGACCTGGACCGAGCGAAAGCGCACGGGCATCCACGGCTGGATATCGGTGGCGATGAGCGACGACGGCAGCAGACTCGCCGTGGAGGCGCCCGGGGGCGGCATCAACACCTCGAACGACTTCGGCGCGACGAGGACGGACCAGAAAGCCGCCCCGAGAATGCCGTGGATCTGCATTTCCTCCAGCGGAGACGGCGCCTTCCTGGCCGCGGCGGTAAAGGGCGGGGACATCTATACGTCGGCGGACGCCGGAGTCACCTGGATCGATCAAAAGGCCGCCGGCAATGAACCCTGGGTTTCCATCGCATCGAGCATCGACGGCTCGCGTCTCGTAGCGGCCGAGAGCACGGCCTCCGGCGGAAGCATCTCTACCTCGACGGATCATGGAAAGACATGGGTCCGTCAAGCCGGGGCGGGTACCCCGCCCTGGACGGCGGTCGCCTCGAATGCTGATGGCTCGCGCCTCGTCGCCGCCTCGGTCGACGGCAATTGGGGGGCCCGGATCTTTACCTCCGAGGACTATGGGACCACATGGGTCGCGCGGAAATCGGATTATGCGCAAGCCTGGTGCTCCATCGCGCCGAGTTCCGACGGGAGCCATATCGCAGTCGCCTCGGCCTTCGGCGACCTGTGGACATCGACGGACTACGGAGTCACATGGAAGGATGCGACACCGAGCGGTCCGCTTCATAACCTTTACTGGAGATCGATCAGCTCGAGCGCCGACGGCGCTCGCTTATCGGCCGCGTCGTACCGAAAAGCCCCCGCGATCTGGGACCTCTGCAAGCTCTGCTCGCCCGAGCAAGTCTCGCGCGCCCTGGCCGACGGCGCTTCGCCGACCCAGCCGGACGTCTCGGGAATGACTCCCATGATGATCGCGGCGAAATACAATGCCGATCCCGGCGTGATCGAAGCGCTGCTCAAGGCCGGAGCGAAGGCCTCCGACAAGCCGGATCCCGACGACAACTCTCCCCTGATCTGGGCTGCGGCATGCAATCCGAATCCGCAGGTCATCGCGGCCTTGCTCAAGGGCGGCGCCTCGGTTTCAGAGACAAATGGTTTCGACGGCACGCCCTTGATATTCGCGGCCGGAAACCCGAACCCCGAGGTCGTCAAGGCTCTTCTCGATGCGGGCGCCCCCGTCGACGAAAGGCAGGACGACGGCAGCACCCCCCTGATCATCGCGGCCCGCTCCAATCCCGACCCCGAGGTCGTACTTTTGCTTCTCAAGTCCGGGGCCAACGGCGCCGCAAAGGACAATGAAGGGAAGACCGCCTTCGATTACGCCGCGGGGAACCTGAGCCTGCAGAAAGGAACGGAGGCCTACTCCGCCCTGGAATCGGCCGCGCGGAAATAGGAATTTAAAAAAGCGGCGCTGGAGTACCGGCATCTCCACGATGCTGTCCCGGATGTCCTCGACCGGCAGAAGAGATCGATACGATCCGGGCCGGTTCAACTCTCGGCCGCGGGCATCTCGTCCCAAAGCCGACCCTCCAGCATCCTGCCCCGCTTCGCCTTGTCGCGCCGGTCCGGATCGGCGTCATAGTCGGCCTTCTGCGTACGGGCGACTTAATCTGACGCAACCTCCTCGGCGACGAGGGCGCGCGAATCAGGAGAGTCTTGGAACTCGACTTGGCCTCGAGTACGACGAGGGGGAAATCTTGATCATCTTTATAGAAGGAAGTCGACGACCCTTGCCCCGAGCTTGACGCCGCTCTCCAGCGCGACATTGGCACGAGCACCATCCTCGTCGAAGAAATGCCTGCCCGCCGCCTCGAGCAGATGGTTAATGCGAATCCTGGCTTGAGCTTCCCTGCTGCGGCCTCCATGGAGTTCAGCTTGCAAGAGATCTTGGAATACTGAATCCTGGTCGACGGGAATCTGGGGATATTCGAGAGAAGAGATCAAGAGCCGGCTGAAGGGTCTTGTGATAAAAGGCGGGAGAGCGCCGGAAATGCATGAGTTTGAAGAGATCGTGAAGGAACCAAAAAAGGAGGGAGCCTAATTCCGGATAAGTCTATCATTTCGTTGGACTTTATCCATAGATTGTTCATTTCCATTTCAATAGCCAGCCTGCGCTTTGCATCGATAGTGCTGTCTAATTCCTTGAAAAGACTCGCTATCATAAGATGGGTATGATCCCTCTCGTGCATGTTGTGAATCATTTCGTTCCTCGGTAACCGTAAAATACTGCTAATCTCTCCAAAAATGAAGTAAATCAGGCCAAGAGGCATGATAATATCTCTTCCCCCGAGGGATGCGCTAAACCAACGGCCGCAGTATAAGGTTTTATTGCCGGGTCAGTGATCGCCTCCCGGAGTGCATCGCGCTTGTCTTATTCCGCGGTTTCCACCTGGAGATACATGGACTGCAAGCCGACCCTGCCTGGACCCGTAAAGCGGTTCATGACGAGGTTCATGCCCGCCAGCATCCCCGTGCTCAGACGCTGCAAAATGGTCTCCATTTTCACCTCGGGATCCTTGAATACCCATCCGCCCGGCTCGATATCGATCTGCTCGCCGGCGCTCAGCGCCTTTTCGAAGACATTGCCGTAACCGTGGAGCCAGAGGATCCCTTCCGTCTCGGAGGCGCGAAACTTGTCGATAAAGAATCCGCTGCCGCCCATCAGGAGGTTCGCCGCGCCCTTTACGCGCTCGAAGGTATATTCCACGTTGCCCGTGGCTGCCAGGAACTGATGTTCCCGGACGTGCAGTCCCTGACCGGGGTTGAGATGAATGACGGCTATATGCCCGGGGCCGTCGCGGCTGAAGGCTATCTGCCCCTGGCCTTTGGCCTCGGTGACGAAAATCTGGATCCCCGCCATCATGCGCTTCATCATCCCCTTCATCGGCTTAATCCCGATGACGACGCTCGGATGCTTCCAGAGCAGGATATGGTGCTCATAGTACACGGAAGCCCCTCCGTCGAGATCGACAGTCAGCACGGGAACGAGCTCTCCTTCCAAATGGTAGCTAAGGCCAGCGAACTTTTCATCTTTCACGCTCGTCGCTAAAAGGACCGGTCTTTCCATGGCTTCCTCCTCCAACAGATCGACTGCACAGGGGAAATCGAACTCCGCTGCGGCCGATGTATAGTATAGTCAAAATGTTGAACTTCGGTATAACTCTCCGTTCCTATCTTGTGAAAAGATTTACGTCTCCAGGCATAAAGCGGACTTCTTCCGGCAATCACTATTGAAGCGATGATGTCCCGACGCGCACAGACGGCATGGGGCGCGACGCCGATTCATTAGTTGAGGACAATCGACCTCGCCACGAGGCGAATGCCCGCGATGTTTAGGCGCCTCATCTGAGCCGACTGTGGAGGTATCCTGTTCCTGCCCGTCGCAAGCCAAAACCAACGGGATTCCGGTAGTTTGATCCCGACCAAAAGATCTTTGAGCCATTGCTGCTTTTTGAGAACAAGATCGATTTCTCCCGATTCAGCCTTATGCGCTTCTACGATTCGCTTTCGTACCGTAGGACTGGGCACTCTCCGCCACGATCTCGCCGATAAGCGAACTCTGCTCGGTCAAGCCGCCCCAGTCAGCCTCGTCAGTAATGCCCGCCGGATCCATTCCAGATATATCGATCGAAAACGTCTTCCTCTCCATCAACATCAGTCTTCGACGTTATACCGAAACGGTCCAGGTCACGGCGCTGAAACTTGTTTTCGGTAAGTGGTTCCAGCCAATCCAGCGATGGAGCGGGGTCTAGCTCGGCAAAGCGCCGGGCGGGAAGACCACTGGGGTCGCTTAATGCCCATAACACTCTGCCGACAAAGTCGTCCTCTTGCGTTTTAATTAGCGGATTGGCAATCGCTTCCTTTAGAACGATCATCTCCTTGCCACGAACCCCATCGCGGTATATCTCCGACCAGCCGACAAGAGTCCCATGCAAATAGCGGTGATTTTCAATCCGCCAATACAAGATGGGGGTGACGTTTTTGGCCTGCCATTGTGCCCTGCATTCTCCTTCCTTCCCTTTTGTGTATCCGCCGAAGGCAAACATTTCGTGAAAGGCTTCTCCGCGCCGGCGATCCGCAGCCAAGGCATCCATCATATATCGCAAAATTGGATCATCCAGACTATAACCCACGAAGCAGACGGTATAGTTCCGAAACAGCTCGCTCACAAAACGCGCGGCCCAACGTTCGATAAGATAGGCCAGGCCAAAATCACCACTCGACACCACAAGGCAATCAAGATCAGTGTCGTTCGGATCGGGCGACAGCAGTCCGTGCAGATAGACGAGGCCGTCCCAGTTGTTTTTGGGCAGGGGCAGGAGCGGCGCTTGATAGGTTTTGTAAGTGGAATTCCGCTCCATCACGGCTTCGAATATGCGATCGAAGTTGGTGGTAATGAGGCGAAGCTTCCCATTGCGACACCTGCCCAAGGTAAGGAGTGCCTTGTGGGTTTCCATTGCCTTAGCTGACAGAACTGTCGGCGTAAGGATTTTCGCTAGTTCACGGCGCACTGCACCACGGCCGCCTACAAGGTCGGCCTCCAGCAGTCCAATAGCGCTATCGTATTGATTTGCCTCCAACGCAGCCTTCTGCGTCGGGTTGGGGGTGACCCCTAAGCTGATGTAGAGAGCATTAGCCAAGTCACCAAATCCAGGAAGCCCGGCAGGATGAGAAACCCCTGCACCACAAAAGAATACCACGCGACCTTCTTCATGGGCCTGCAATAGGCGCTCCGGGATGTCCGGGCCGTTTTTTATGAACTGCATGGCAGCCTCATACGCCCCTTTAGCTTCTCTTCCTCATAGTTCTATATTAGCCTCTTTGTTCAAGACCTGTTTCGTTTCTTCTCCCCATACCCTCGCCAGCGTCGCCTGTATCTTCTTCTCGAAGCGTTCGATCAATTCCCAATTGGCAGCGACCAAAGCCTGCTCGGCTTCGATCTCAGCAACGATTGCTTGCTGCGTGTCGAGGGATGGAAGGGGGATTTCGAAAGGATGACGAAGGGAGCCTTGAGCGCGGCGGCGTAGGTCGTCGCCTGCTCCTTTCCCGACAGGGGAGTCTTGGGACTCGACTTGGCCTCGAGGACGACGAGGAGGAAATCTTGATCATCTTCATAGAAGGAAGTCGACGAAACCCCGCTTGGCCTTCTCGAAATCCAGGCCAAGGGACTCGAGGACCGTCGCCTCGAGCAGATGGTTGATGCGAATCCTGGCTTGAGCTTCCTTGGCCACGGCCGGTCCCTTTTGTCATTAAGATGGGTAAGTATACGCTGGCCACTCCCGACTGTCACTCGCCTTTAGCCCATGGAGCTTCCCTACCGCGGCCTCCATGGAGTCACCCGCGGCATCCATCGCGGGACATTTCGCTTGTATTCGAGATACTCTTCCCCGAATCTCTTCTCGAGTCCCGGCTCCTCCGAGAAGCGAAAATAGAGAGTATTAATAATGAAGAATGCGGCCGCCAGAATGAGGACGGCATCCGACGCGAAAGCCACAGCCTCTCCGAGCAGTATGACCAGGATGCTCAAGATCATGGGGTTTCGCACGAATCCATAGAGGCCGACGACGACCAGCTTCTTCGTCGGATCCCAGGGCATGATCGTTCCATTCCCGATTTTGATTACCAGCCGGAAAGAGAGCAGCGCAAATACCGTTCCTATGATGCCGATGATTCCTCCAAGAACCGCCAGTCCCAAGGAAGGGAGGATCGGAGATCCCGTTCGCGCATGCCGATGAGCGATGAGAAAACAGGGAAGGACGATGCAAACGAGGACCGGCGCGATGAACGAGGACGCTTGCCGCAAGAACTTCCGCATCGCCTTATTGTAGCGTATTTCGGACACAATCGCGCCCGAGGCCCTCAAGGAGTTGGTGGAGACCGAGGGAAAGGCTCATTTGTGTATATTGGATTATTGTCAAATCCATTTGTGTATCGTAAAATCAAAAATACGATACACAAAACGGAGAAGCCATGAAAGCGCCATTCATCCCTCTGTCATTGCCAATCAAAGAATTAGATCACAAACGCCTATTGCCTTTAGTCGGCGATGCCAGAGGAGCCTTGGCTACCTATTCCGGGCTCCTCGAAGGTATCGTCAACCCGGGGGTATTGATTTCCCCCCTCATGAACGAGGAAGCCGTCATCTCCTCGAAGATCGAGGGCACGCAGGCGACACAGTACGAACTGTTCCAATTTGAGGCCGGGATGGAGCAGCCGGAGGAAAAGGGCCATGACATCCAAGAGATTCAGAACTATAGGACGGCGCTATTAGAGGGCGAACGCGCCTTAAAGGACTATCCCTTCTCCCTCCATTTGGTTCGCAGCCTTCATAAAATTCTCATGAGCTCGGTCCGTGGGATGGATAAAAACCCCGGGGAATTCAGGAAGGATCAAAACTGGATCGGAAAGCCCGGCTGCCCTATCGAGGAAGCTTCCTTTATCCCACCTTCTCCTCTGATTCTCGATGATTGCCTTCGCGACTGGGAGGCCTATTCGCGGACGGACGACATGGACCCGATCATCCAGACGGGCATTGCGCACGCGCAGTTCGAGATGATCCATCCGTTCAAGGACGGTAATGGAAGGATAGGCCGAGTCGTCATTACGCTCTTCCTGCATTGGAAGAGACTGCTTCCCGGACCGCAATTCTACTTGAGCCGCTACCTCGAGAAGAATCGCGATGAGTACTACTTGCGGCTGGCGGCGATCTCGGAGCGCGGCGACTGGAATGGCTGGCTCGCGTTTTTCCTGACTGCGGTTCGCGCTCAGTCCGAGGACAACGCGGCTCGAGTTCGTCGGATCCTCGATCTGTACGAGAGGACCAAGAATCGCATCGTCCTGGAGACGCATTCGCAGTATGCGATTACCCTCCTCGACGCGATCTTCAGGCAACCCATTTTCACGGCCAGCACACTGGTTACGAAGTACGGAATCGAGCGCCCTACGGCGGCGCAGCTACTGCGTCGGATGAAGGAAGCGGGCTTGCTCACCGAAATTCGCGAAGCCCGCGGCCAGCGCCCCGCCGTCCTCTGCTTCCCCGAGCTGCTTAAGATAACGGAAGCCTGATCTCGAGGGGATAGTCGGCGTATGGGGCATCCCCGATGATGATCACCCACCTCAAATCGACGAATTGGAAGAACTATAAAACGGTCGACGTCGATCTCGGGAAGCGTGTCTTCATCGTCGGCCCAAATGCCTCGGGGAAATTGAATTTGCTCGATGCCCTCCGTTTTCTGCGTGATGTAGCCATGCCCACCGGCGGAGGACTCCAACAAGCGATAGGTGATCGCGGCGGCGGGGAACCGGAGGCCGAGGGTTCAAATCGAGCGGATTGCGCGAGGAGCCGATAAACTCCTGGAACGCCCCAACGCCCCAACGCCCCAACGCCGCAGACGAAGCAGACGAAGCAGACGAAGAACGCAAATACCAGATAGCGCTCGAACAAACGACCCTCAATAATTGGAATCTCGCTTGCGAGCATCAACCATTGAAAGGGATCGCCCCACTTGAGTAGTATTTCGGTATGCTCCATGTAATCGAGGCGAGGGCAGTAGGTGGCTACCGACTCTTCCTCCGCTTTTCTGACGGAGTCGAAGGCATAGCCGATATAGCGAGCCTATTGTGGGGACCGGTATTCGAGCCATTGCGGGGAAGCGCCACCTTCGCCCGCTTTCACATCTCGCCGGTCGGAGCCCTGGAATGGGGAAACGGAGCCGACCTCGCCCCCGAAACCTTGCAAGACCTTATCAAGCAATCCGGATCCAGCTAATCGACCCGAGAGGGTGTAGCGAGGGGGAGTAGCGGGAACATTGGCCCCGGTGGCGGAGCGTAAGCCGGTCGCGCCTGGTTCATATCGATGATTCACTTTGCGTACTTGTCGTTGCGCGAACGGTATACGAAGGGCATGTACTCCCCCTTTTGACGATCCCTCCCCTACTAGGCTATAGTTCCCTACTTTCGTTCTACCAAGAGGTCACCGGCATGGCAGAGAAGATCACCCCCCGCGGCGTCGACTACTCGCAGTGGTACATCGACATCGTCCTCAACGCGAAGCTCGCGGACTACAGCCCGGTCAAGGGCTGCATGGTGGTGAGGCCGCGGGGCTACGCGATATGGGAGCGCATCCAGGCCGAGATGGATCGGCGCTTCAAGGAGACCGGGCACGAGAACGTCTACTTCCCCATGCTCATCCCGATGAGCTTCCTCAAGAAGGAGGCCGAGCACGTCGAGGGCTTCGCGCCCGAGCTGGCGGT
>Ga0181535_10001198_pt1 | contig 34841 bp, 30 predicted proteins | sample PEATcosm2014_Bin_44_FD_119774 | JGI IMG/M metagenome (GOLD analysis project Ga0181535, IMG submission 119774) | Peatland microbial communities from MTU Mesocosm Facility, Houghton, MI, USA - PEATcosm2014_Bin17_30_metaG | ecosystem: Environmental > Terrestrial > Soil > Wetlands > Peat | place... | reverse complement strand
GGGACGTCGCGGAAGGGCACGTCGCGATCGAGTGACCGCTCCCGGGGCATGCCGAGCACGCGCTCGCTGACGACGTTGCGCGCCATCTCGGTGGTACCACCGCCGATCTGCGACACCTGGCGCATCAGGTAATCGTCCGCGACGAATTTCAACTGGCCGTCGTCGTCGGTCCAGGCGGCACCGGCCGTGCCGGCGAGCTCGAATCCGATGGTCCGTATGCGGGATGCGGAGACGCCGGAGAACAATCGCGTGATGGCGGCCGACTGGTCGGCCATCGCCCCGGTTGCGATCCCTTCGCCGATGCGGTGTCGCAGCTCGTGGTCGACGATGTCGAGCATCCGTGCCTCCCCGATGAGGTCACGCACGATCGGCTCGGAGAGCCGGCCGGCGTCACGGGCCGCCACACCGACGAGCGAGGAGACCCCCGTGCCGCCGTGCCCGAAGCCCACCGGGACGGTGACCAGCGGCGAGTTGGTGAGCATGCGCTCGTGGAACATCCAGCGGGTGCCCACCGTCCAGCCGTCGTCGACGTCCCCGACCCGATCGGAGTCGGGCACCCGGACGTCGGTCAGGAACTCCTGGCAGAACTCCTTCGAGCCGTTCAGCATCTCGATGCGGTGCACGTCGATGCCCCGCTGGCGGATGGGGAAGATGAACACGGTCAGCCCCCGGTGCTTGGGGACGTCCCAATTGGTCCGGGCCAGGCAGAGGCCCCAGTCGGACCACCACGCCCCCGTCGTCCAGATCTTCGAGCCGTTGAGCACCCATTCGTCGCCGTCGCGGACCGCACTGGTCAAGGCGCCGGCCACGTCCGAGCCGCCACTCGGCTCGGAGAGGAACTGCATCCAGAGCTCTTCGCCCTTCAAGATGGCGGGGATGTGCCGGCGCTTCTGCTCCTCGGTCCCTAAGTCGAGGAGGACCGCGCAGCACGGCGAGAGGGTCGGCGCCTGGAGCCGGGTCGGGAACTCGTGGCCGGCCAGCTCCTCGTTGAGCACCCTCTGGTGCGCGGGGGTCAGACCCTGACCGCCGTACTCGGTTGGGAAGCAGATTCCCGCCAGGCCGGCGTCGAAGAGCATCCGCTGCACCTCTCGCTCGCGGGTGACCTCGGCGAGCTCCTCCTCGTCGGTGAGGTCGTTACGCAGTGCGCCGGCCGCCGTGCGCACCGAGGCCAGCCCCAGGTTGGCCTGCACGAAGTCACGGGCCCGTCGGCGGAACGCCTCGAGGTCCTCGGTGCCGGTGTTGCTCACGCCAGTCCCTCCTGTTCCGTCACGATGTCGGCCAGGCGCGCCCGGTGCTCGGCCGGGGACCCGTAGAGGGCCCGGTTCAGCGTGTGGCGACGGAGGTAGAGGTGCAGATCGTGCTCGAACGTCACGCCGATGCCACCGTGCATCTGCACGCAGTCCTGCATCAGGTTGCCGCCGTAGTCACCGATGAAGGCCTTGGCCACACTGAGGAGCTCGGCTGCGTCGGGAGAACCGGCGGCGAGGGCAGAGGTGGCGGCGTCGCTGACGGCGTGGCTCGCCTCGAGCCAGGACTTCATGTCGGCGAAGCGGTGCTTCAGCTCCTGGTACGAGGCCAACGGGCGGCCGAACGAATAGCGGTCGAAGGCCCATTCGACGGTCATGTCGAACGCGGCCTGCATGGCACCGACAGCTTCGGCGCACCCGATGGCGATGGCGCGGCCCAGTTGCAGCTCGACCTGCCCGGCGGCCGTCCCGGCCTCACCGACGACCATGTGCAACGGCACGCGGACGTCGTCGAAAGTGACGACTGAGAACCGGCGGGTCAGATCGACCGAGTGCATGGGTGACACGGTCACTCCCGCCGCTGCGGTGGGGACGAGCACCTGCGTGAGCCCGGACCCGGTCCGACCGGTCACGAGCAGGTGGTCGGCCCGGGCGGCGGATTCGACCGGACGCTTGATGCCGTTGAGCACCAGCTCGCCCCCTCCGACGCGCACGTCGAACAGCGGCGCGCCCAGCGCATCGTTGGGCGGCGGCTCGGCCAGGCACCACGTGGCCACCGACTCGCCCGAGAGCAACTCCTTGATCACGTCGTCGAACCCGCCACTACCGGCCCCGTCGAGCGTGGCCGCGACGATGTTGGTCACTCCGAGGGGCCCGGGCGCGGCATGCCGGCCGAACTCGTAGGCCACCAGCGCCAAATCGACCAGCCCCTGGCCGCTGATGGACCCACCGCCATGCTGCTCACCGACCAGTAGCGACGTCCACCCCAGGTCCGCCCCACGGCGCCAGTACGCGGCCTCGAAGCCGGCCGGGTCGTCGCGCAGACGCCGGAGCTCCCCGACGGGCACGAGCTCGTCGAGCAGCTTCGCCGTGGTCTCCCGAAAGAGCCCCTGGTCGGAGCTCAGCGCCAGCAACATGGTTCGCCCTGTTCCTCAGTGATCGACGGCCTGCCCGCGCCGCCAGGCCGGTTGTCGACGATACAGCGAGAACACAATGTGGTCCATTTGGAGACGCGGGTTTTCAGAACCGAGAGGGTTCCTCTGTTCACGGCCTCATACCCCGTCCCGCTGGAGAAGGAACACACCGGACGGCGCACCGCCGCCGGTCGAGACGACTGCGGTGGCGGCATCGCGCACCTGCCTGGCACCGGCGTCGTGCCTCAGCTGCTGCACGGCTTCGTAGAGGAAGCCGAACCCGTGGAGACGCCCCTCGGAGAGCTGCCCGCCGTGGGGATTGACCGGCAGCTCGCCGTCGAGGGCGATCCGCCGTCCCCCCTCCAGCCACCCGTAGGCCTCGCCGAACGCGCAGAACCCGAGGGCCTCGAGCCACGAGATGGCGTTGAAGGTGAACCCGTCGTAGACGAGTGCGACGTCGACGTCCTCGGGGCCGAGCGCGGACCGGGACCACAGGTGCGCGGCCTGGCCGATCACCTGGGGCTCGTGGGTGATCGTGCCCTGGTCCCACGAGACGCGCTCGGTGATCTGGGTCCCGACCGCTTCCACGCGGATGGCCGGCCGTGGCAGATCGCCGGCCACGGCCGCATCCGACACGACGATGGCGACCGACCCGTCACAGGGAACGTCGCAGTCGAAGAGGCCGAACGGAGACGTGATCGGGCGCGCCGACAGGTAGTCGTCCATCGTCATCGGCGCCCGGTAGATGGCAGCCGGGTTGCGCGCTGCGTTGGCTCGCCCGTTCAGTGCGACGAGCCCGAGCATCTCGCGCGGCACGCCGTAGCGGTGCAGGTACTGGTTGGCGTTCATGGCGATCCAGTTCGCCGCCGACAGGGCACCGAAGGGCATGCGCCACGCCGACTGGCCCGATGCCCGCGCGCCTCCTCCCGCGCCGCCGAGGCGGAGGGCGGCGAACGACGATTCCCAGACGGTTCGGAAGCACAGCACATGACGGCAGAGGCCGGCGGCGACGGCGAGCATGGCAGCGACGACTGCCCCACCCTGACCCGGGAGGTCCCCGCCCCCGTTGATCCACGTGGGCTGGAGACGCAGCGCCTCCTCCACGGCGGCGACACCCCCTTCGCTCATGCCCATGCCGGCCGGTCCCGGATAGGTCGAAAGGCCGTCGATGTCACCGAGCTCCAGCCCTGCATCCGCGACCGCCTTCAGGCAGGCGTCGACGGTCAGCGAGAGCGGGTCGACCATGAGCCGCCGGCCGACGGCGGACCGCCCCACGCCCGAGAGCACCGCAGAGTGCTCGAATCGGTCGCCCCGTAGCGGTGGCCGTGGCACCGGTCGCTGGGGCTCGGCCACAGGGTCGGCCACGTCCGGATCGCCCGTCGGCTCGAACAGCGGGAGCCAGACGTCCTCGTGCTGCTCGAAGCGCACGACGACGGCCTGCCCGACGTGGACGTCGTCCGGCGCACAGCCCACGATGGAGGTCGTCAGACGGACGCCGGGGTCCTCGGCGAGGGCGACCACGGCGATGGCGTAGGGAGGCTCGAACGCGGGATGCCAGCGGTGCTCGTTCACCGTGAACCCGATGACCGAGCCCCGGCCTGAGACGGGCGTCGGCTCCCACGCGGTGCTGCGGCACGCCGGGCAGATCGGCACCGGGGGGTGGACCAGCGTGGCGCACGCCGTGCACCGCTGAACGCGCAGCCGGCCGTCTGCGCCGGAGGTCCAGAACCACTCCGTGGCGGACGTCAGCTCGGGAAGCGGCCGCATCACCCGGACCGGTCCCGGAGGAACGTCGGTGCCCCCTCCCCCAGCGTTCCGAAGATCTGCGGCAGGTCGACCGTCGTGCGGATGCCCGGTGCTGCCGCGCACACGATCGGCACCGCGTTGACGGCCCGGTTCGCGGTGTAGCCCGGCGTCCGCTCGGCCATGTCCTCCAAGGGGAACGCGAATCGCATCTCCACGTCCAGGGGAGCGTCGCCGTCGACCTTCAGCCGCCAACCCGTCGGGTGGATGTCAAGGGACGGCTCCAGGTCGGAGGTGCAGTACCACGTGGCGCCGAAGCTGATGAGCGGCTCGCCACCGCGCATCCCCAGGACCTTCATCCGTTGCGCCGCCACGGTGCCCGCATCGATAGTCCCGGCTGCGATCTCCGTCCTCCGGCGGGCGACCGCTACCTCGCCGCCGGCCTCCACCGAGTCGAGTGGGAGTCCAAGTGCCTCCGCCACGAGGCGGAGCGACGGGCCGAAGCTCTGGGCGCCATGGGCCCACCGGCCCGGATCGAAGCTGCCGGGGTCCGAGCCGAATCCCATGAGGTCGAACAGCAGCACGGGAGAGTTGCGTCTGGACAGGTCGGCGTATTCCTCGATGGTCAATCTCTCGAGCCGCCGCTGGATCGAGGCCAGCACGAGCGGCACCGCCTCGGAGATGAACCCCGGACTGCTCCCGGTGCTGTGGACGGAGGTGCCGCCCTGACGGCAGGCCGCCTCGACGCGCTCGCGCGTGGAAGGGTCCATGGAGGCGGGGTGATGGAACTCACCCCGCGTGGTGACCATGTTGGCGCCGGACTCCAGCAGACGACACACGTCGTCGTAGTTGCAGGCCTGCGGCATGTACAGGACGCAATCAGCCTCGAGGGCCACGATCTCCTCGATGTCCCGTGTGGCGAGGACGCCGGTCGCGCCGAGACCGCAGAGCTGGCCGGCGTCGCGACCGGCCTTGTCCGGCGAGTACACATAGAGACCGGCCAGCGTGAGGGCCGGGTGCTCGATCACGCCGTGCAGGGAGCGCATGCCGATGTTCCCGGTGGCCCATTGGACGACCCGGTACTGCGTCGCTTCGCTCACCGTTCAGCTCCCTCCATCGACTCCACGCCGCGCACGCCGTGGAGCGGCTGCGGCGAATCAGCCATGGTGCGCGACGTCCGGGCGGGCGATGCCCAGGGTGTCGCGCAGTGTCTGACCCGTGTAGCGCTCGCGGAACACGCCCCGGCGCTGCAATTCGGGAACCACCATCCGAACGACGTCCTCGTAGGCGCCGGGGGTATGGGTCGCTGCGACGACGAACCCGTCGCACGCCTCGGCTTCGATCCATTCCTCCATCTGGTCGGCGATCTCTGTCCCCGTGCCCACGAAGCGAGGGCCCTGGAGCAGGGTGGCCCGGTGACCGGCCAGGTCGCCGAGCGTCACGGTGTCGCCCCCGATGTGCGTGCGGAGGTTCTGCACCAGGCCCCGTATGCCGGACACCGAACCGATGAGCTCGTCGGTGATCGGGTCGTCCAGCTCCATGCCGGAGAAGTCGTAGTTCATGAGCTCGGAGAGCAGGGTCAGCGATGCCTTCGGATCGACCAGCGAGTTGAGGAACAGGTCCTCGCGCTCCTCGGCCTGTGCGCGGGATTCACCCACGACCGTGTACACCATCGGCAGCATCTTGACCGCCTTCGGGTCGCGCCCGGCCGTCTCGATCGACTCCTTCTGGTCCAGGTAGTGCGCACGCGCGATGGCCAGGTCGGGGTCGCCCGTGAAGATCAGCTCGGCCCAGCGGGCGGCGAACTCGCGACCGCGGCCCGACGAGCCCGCCTGGAGCAGCACGGGCCGACCCTGCGGGCTCCGCGGCACCGTGAGAGGCCCACGGGAGGTGAACCACTTTCCTTCGTGGCCCAGCTCGTGCACCTTGTCTGGATCCGCAAAGTACCCACTGGTCCGGTCGAGGACGAGTGCGTCGTCCTCCCACGTGTCCCACAGGCCCGTCGTCACCTCGAGGAACTCGTCAGCCCTGTCGTAGCGGACGTCGTGGCCCAGGTGCTCGTTGAACCCGTAGTTCTGCGCCTCGCTGTCGTTGACGGAGGTGACGACGTTCCATGCCGCGCGGCCCCCGGAGAGATGGTCGAGCGTGGCGAACGTGCGGGCGACGTGATACGGCGAGTAGTACGTCGTGGAGTACGTCGCGCCGAGCCCGATCCGTTCGGTGACGCCGGCGATCACGCCGAGCACGACGCTGAGGTCCAGCTTCACCGGCCTCGCCCCGAGGCGGACGGCTTCGGCGACGGATCCGCCGTAGATCCCGGGCATGGCCAGCCTGTCGTCGAAGAACATCATGTCGAAGCAGCCTTCTTCGAGGGTCCGGCCGAGCTTGGCGTAATAGCGGGCGTCCAGGAACCCGTGCTCGGTGGCCGGATGCCGCCAGGACCCGGCGTAGACCGTGGTGCTCCCGGCCTGCATGAAACCCACCAGGGACATCTGCCGCTTCGCCATCGTCACCAATTGCTCCTCGAGAATGGGGCCGTCTGCCGGGGGTGGGTCGCGTGCCTCGTGGGGTCCGTCATGGAGTCTCCGACGTTGCGCTCGACCCGTATCCGGCGAGAACGCTCAGTTGCCCGCTGCGGCGACGGCACGCCGGGCGCGGATGCGGAATCCCTCGAGCTTCTCGTCGGCGGTGCGGACCCGGGTGCTCCGGGACATGACCGACACGTCGTGACCGGCCGCCTTGCGCCGGAGTGCACCCACCGTGGCATCCGACTTGGCGATGAGGGTGAAGGGATCGAACGAGAACCAGCGTATGGCGTTCTCGTGCGTCATCTTGCTGGCCTCGTCCGTCGACACGGCGTATTTCGCGAACTCGAGCCCCAGCTCCTCTGGCGCGTTGGGCCACATGGAGTCGCTGTGCGGGTAGTCGGCCTCCCAGGCGATGTTGTCGATGCCGATTTCGTGCCGCAGTGCGATGCCGACCGGGTCGCTGATGAAGCAGGTCAGGAAGTGCTCCCGGAACACCTCGCTCGGGAGCCGCCCGCCGAAGTCCTGCAGGGTCCAGGCGCGATGCATCTCGTAGGTGCGGTCGACCCGAGAGAGGAAGTAGGGGATCCACCCCGTGCCGCCCTCCGACAGCGCCACCCGGAGGTCCGGGTAGTTCTTGAGCACCCGGGACCACAGAAGGTCGGCGGCTGCCGACTGGATGTTCATCGGCTGGAGCGTGATCATCACGTCCGGCGGCGAGTCGACCGCGGGGATCGCCATCCGCCCCGACGAGCCCAGGTGAATGGCGAGCACCGTCCCCGTGTCGCAGCACGCACGCCACACGGGATCCCAGTACTCGTCGTGGAAGCTCGGATAGCCCAGCGCGGCGGGGTTCTCGGTGAAGCTGAGCGAGTGGCAACCCTTCGCCGCCACCCGGCGGATCTCGTCGGCGGTCTGCTGTGCGTCCCAGATGACCGGCACGGCCATCGGTATGAAGCGTGCCGGGTAGGCGGCGCACCACTCGTCCATGTGCCAGTCGTTGTAGGCACGAACCAGGGCCAGCGACAGGTCGGGGTCGTCGCTCAAGAACGTCCGTGCCGTGAACGTGGGGAAGCTCGGGAAGTTCATGGAGGCCAGCACACCGCCCGCGTCCATGTCCTTCACCCGCTCGTGCACGTCGTAGCAGCCGGGTCGGACCTCGTCGAGGCTCTGCGGCTCGAGCCCGTACTCCTCCTTGGGCCGCCCGGCGACGGCGTTGAGCGCCGCCGTCTCCATGACGACCTGCCCGAAGGTCCAGACGTCGTTCCCCTCGCCGTTCCGGACGAGCTTGGGCGCGCGATCCTGGTACTTCGCGGCGAGGTGGTTCACGAAGAGATCGGGCGGCTCGATGATGTGATCGTCGACGCTGATCAGAATGAGATCGTCAACCTCGCTCATGGGTCCTCCTGAGAACGATCCTCTCTGCGGAATATAACGACCCTACCATGCCGACCCCCTGACCGTTCCTCGGCGAGACCACGGCCGAGCAGCCCGAACCCCCCCTCGCCGTCGCCGCGCCGGCGCCCCCATGCCGGCGCGGCGACCGTCCGCGCTGCCCGGCCGGCACCGCGAAGAGAACCCGGCTCTCCGGCCCTGCGCCGGGCTTCCCCGAGTCGCCCCACCCGCTCCGGGCTGCCGGTCACCGGGTCGGGTCCACCAGCACCTTGCCCATGGCCCGTCGCTCGGCCAGGTCGGAGAGAGCCCGCCCCGCCTCCTCGAGGGGATAGGTGGCGGAGATGTACGGCACGGCCCGACCGGCCCGGGCCAGCGCGGCGAGCTCGGTCTGGTCGCGCTCCCGGTCCTCTGCCTGATGCCGCCCGAAACCCTCCATCGTGAACCCCGTGACCACCACGCCCTTGAGCAGCACGAGATTGAGCGGAATGCGGGGGATCTCCCCTGACGCGAAGCCCACGGTGACGAACCGGCCGCCCCAGCGCAGCGCACGGAGCGCCTGCTCGGCGCTCGGGCCACCGACCGGATCGATCACCACGTGCCCGCCGCCGCCTGTGATCTCCTTGATGCGCGACTTCAGGTCCTCGGCGCCGTAGTCGATCGCCACCTCCGCTCCCCGCTCGAGGCAGAGGGCCAGCTTCGGGGCGGAGGAGGCGGCGGCCACGACGCGCGCGCCGAGCTCGGCGCCCAACTCCACGGCCGCCAGACCGACGCCCCCGGCCGCGCCGAGCACCACCACCCACTCACCCGGCTGCACTCGGGCGACGCTGCGCAGCGCGTGGTACGCCGTGGCGTGGGCCACGCCCGAGGCCGCCGCCGTGGTCAGCTCGACCCCGGGGTCGACGGGCTGGAGCGAGGACGCCGGCACGACAACCTGCTCGGCGAACGCACCGAACATCGTCGAGCCCTTGACCCGCTCACCGACGGCGATGCCGTCCACACCGGGCCCCACCGCCCGCACCGTCCCTGCGAACTCACTCCCCACCGTGAAGGGCACCGGGATGTGGACCTGGTACTGATCGGCTACCAGGAGCACGTCGGGGAAGTTGACCGCGGCGGCGGCCACGTCGACGACCACTTGCCCGTCCGCCGGGACCGGGTCGGGCACCTCGACGACGACGACGGACGAGGGCGGCCCGTACTCGAGGCAGCGGGCGGCGCGCACGGGCGTCAGGAATTCCCGACGACGTGCTCGATGTGGGCGGCCAGCTTCTGGCGGGCCTCCTCGCGCTTGGCCGGAAGGTGGGCCGTGGGCCAGAGCCCGGGCGACGGTTGATAGTCCTTCAGGACCTCGCGGGCCACGGTGACCTTGTGGACCTCGGTCGGCCCGTCCACCACGCTCATGACAGGGGCCGCCATCCACATGCCGCCGAAGGGCATTTCGTTCGACACACCCAGCGCCCCGTGCGCGTGCATGGAACGCCACACGGCGTCGTGCAGGACCTTGGGGGTGAGGGCCTTGATGGCTGCGATGTTCTTCCGGGTCCGCCGGTAGTCCTTCACCTGGTCGATCTCCCAGGCGGTGTAGAGCACCAAGAGGCGGAACTGCTGGAGCTCGGCGTAGGAGTCGGCGATGTCACCCTGGATGAACTGCTTCTTGGCCAACAAGGTGCCCTGGGTCTCGCGGCTCAGCACCCGCTCGCACAGCAGGTCGAGGGCCCGCTGACACATGGCGACGGTCCGCATGGCGTGATGGACCCGCCCGCCGCCCAGGCGGGTCTGGGCGATGGCGAAGGCCTGGCCCTCACCGCCGAGCAGGCTCTCCGCCGGGACGCGCACGTCCTCGTAGTGGATGAGAGCATGCATCGCCTGGTCCTCGGACTCGCCGCTCAGCCCGACGTGGCGCTCGATGTTCACCCCCGGCGTATCCGTCGGGACGAGGAACATCGACGCCCCCTTGTACACCGCGACGTCGGGGTCGGTGACGACCATGACGATCAGGAAGGCCGCGGTGCGGGCGTTGGAGGAGAAGTACTTCCATCCGTTGATGACCCACTCGTCACCGTCGCGCACGGCGCTGCAGGTGAACTGCTGCGGATCGGAGCCCGCCTGGGGCTCGGTCATGGAGTACGACGAGAAGACCTCCCCGTTGAGCAACGGCTCGAGGTACTTCTTCTTCTGCTCGTCGGTCCCGTAGTGGGCGATGATCTCCGCGTTGCCGGTGTCGGGCGCCTGGGTGCCGAACACGATGGGGGCCCATTGCGACACCCCGAGGATCTCGTTGAGCAGGGCCAGCTTCACCTGGCCGTACCCCTTGCCACCGAGCTCGGGCCCGAGGTGGGCGGCCCAGAGGTCCTGGTCGCGCACCGCCTGCTTCATCGGGTCGACGATCGGCCGCAGCTCGTCGTCCAGCGGGTGGAACTGGCGGTGGGGATAGAGGATGTCGAGTGGCTCGATCTTGTCCTGCACGAACTGACGTGCCCAGTCCAACTTCTCTTGGAACTCGGGCTCGGTTGAGAAATCCCAGGCCATGGCCTTCCCTTCTGGTGGTGTGGCCGCCGCCGGACGGCGGCGGGTTCTTGTCGGAACTGGACCTACTTCGCGACGGCCCCCCGGTTGGCGGGGTCTGTCGCGATCACGGATGCGTCGGTGACGACGAGGCCGGCCAGGAGTCGCTCGTAGCACTCACTGATCTGCCGGCGGGCATCCTCGGGATTCTCGGCGTGCGCGACGTACATGGCCGATTCGGTGCCGAGCGCGGAGAGGAGATGAGCCAGCGGGTCGATGGGCTGGGGCCGCAGCACGCCCTCGTCCACGGCGTCGCGCAGGTACTCGGCGATCTTGTCCGTGGGCCCGTTGCCCCGTTCGGCGAGGTACCGCCATCCGAGGACCGCCGGACCGTCGATCAACACGATCTGGCGGTAGGACTCGTTGGAGCACGCGGCCTCGAGGTAGATCTCGCTGTTGGCCCGGAAGAGTGTCCACGCGCTCGCGCTGGGGTCGTTCGATCGACGCCAGAGCAGCGGTGCCACCTCCGCGACCACCTCCTCGTGGACGGCGCGGAAGAGATCTTCCTTGTCACGGAAGTGGTGATAGAGCGCACCCCGGGTGAGTCCGGCCTGCTCCGCGATCTCCTCGGTGCGGGTGCTCTGGAACCCGTCCCGGGTGAAGAGCCGGCGAGCGGTGTCGAGCAGGGCGCGGCGGGTGTCCCGGACATGGGCCGCCCGCAGACCGGTGGCCGCAGGAGCCGGGCCATCCCGCGTGGGATCGGTTCGATTCACGGTGTTTCCAACATACAGAATGTTTGGCACGGGCGCATCCTCCGGTCCTCGTGGTACCGCAGGGCTGCTCAGCGCCCCGATCGGGCGGCCCCGACGTTCGCGGCACGGTCCAGCTACGACCGAGTACGAGCCCGGGAGCACGGCCCCGAGCACCGTCGGCCGTCCGGCGCGGAGGCCGGTCGGATGGAAGGGAGCGGCCCGGGCGACCGCGCACCCGCCGGCCCGCGGTGCGGCCGGCTGCACGACCCGCACCGCGGCTGGCGCAGGGACGGAGCCGGATCGCGACGTCATCGACTTCTCGGCGAGCTCGGCGTTCCGCGCCCCCGAACCGGACGGAGTCGCCGTTGATTTGGGGACGATCCGAGGGTCAGAGTGTCGATCCGAGGGTCGCGGTCCGCTGCGTCGTCGTCTTGCTTCCCGAGACCTTGGAGAATAGAACTAGCGCGTTCGGGAACGCGACTGCCGACCGGGAGGGACCATGAAGGATTTCCAATTCGTGAAGTACGAACCTCAAGATGACGGTTCGATCGTTCGGATCATCCTGAACCGCCCTGAGGCGCGCAACGCGCAGAACCGGGGTTTGCTGGTCGAGCTCGACGAGGCCTTCCTGGCGGCGGAAGCGGACGACAACGTCCGCGTGGTCATCCTCAGCGGAGAGGGGAAGATGTTCTCCTCCGGCCACGACATGGGCTCCAAGGTCGCGATCGCCGAGCGGCGCGGTGGCGAGAACGCTCACCCGACGAGCGAGATCAACGGCGGCACTCGCCTGGGGGCGGAGAGCCTCATGCTGCAGGAGTGGCACTACTTCTTCGAGAACACGCGCCGCTGGCGGAATCTGCGCAAAATCACCATCGCCCAGGTGCACGGCGACGTCTTCTCGGCCGGGCTGATGCTGCTGTGGGCCTGCGACCTCATCGTCGGCGCCGACGACGTGACCTTCGCCGACGTCGTGGGGACGCGGCTGGGCATGTGCGGCATGGAGTACTTCGCGCACCCATGGGAGTTCGGGGCCCGCAAGACGAAGGAGCTCATGCTGACGGGTGACTCCATCGACGTTCACGAGGCCTATGCGCTCGGCATGGTCAGCAAGGTGTTCCCGGCCGCCGAGCTCGCCGAGCGCACCCTCGAGTTCGCCCGCCGCATCGCGAAGGTCCCCACCATGGCAGCGCTCATGATCAAGGAGTCGGTGAACCAGACCCAGGACAATCAGGGCTTCTACACGTCGCTCAATGCCTGCTTCACCCTCCACGAACTCAACCATGCGCACTGGGCGTGGGTCAACGAGGACCACTACCCGATCGCGCAAGAGGACTCCGGTGTGCCGAATTGGAGGTCGGCACCGCCGGTCGTTCCCTCGCTCAAGGACCAGGTCAGAGCAGAATCGCCGAATTAGCTGCCTGCGCAGGCGGCAGGGCTCAACGGCCCGTGGTCTGACCCTCCGGGAAGGAGCGGACCATGTTGTCCTGCACGAAGGATCCGACGAGGTCGCCGTCGGCGCTGAAGATGTGAGCGCGACCGTAGGTCCGACCCCGTCCCGCGTACGGACTCTCGTGTGCGAGCAGATGCCATTGCCCCGCATCGACCGGTTCATGGAAAGTGAGGGTATGGCTGAGCACGTTGGTCGAGATGGATCGGTGGGCCATGGACTGACCCACGCCGGCATGCGGCCGCATGGCCGTACCGATCAGGAAGCCATCCGTGGCGTAGGCTAGGAGCGCCTGACCGAGCACCCCGGTGGCCCGAGCGCCCGGGAATCGGACCCAGACGAAGAGCTCCGGTGGCCCGATTGCATCAGGATCCGAGATGTCGACCCCACCGACCACGCGGAGCTCCCAGAAGTCACCGCTGCCCAGCGGCTCGGCGTCCTCGGGGGTGCCGGTGTCAGGAGGAGTCGCGCCGTACCGGATGAGATCGGGTTCCGCCGCGCTCAACAGCGCGAGGGAACGGGTGCACAGGCGCTCACCCTGCCGGATGGTGACCGTCGCACTGGCCAGTGCTCGGCCGACGTGCATGGCCTCGACCTCGACGTCCAATGGCTGGTCGCGATCCGCGCCCCGGGCGAAGATTGTGTGCACCGACTTCAGCACCTTCTCCTGGTCGATGGCGGACGCCGCCACGATGGCCTGCGCCAAGATCTGCCCCCCGAACACGACGTTGCCCGCGCCCTCGGCAAAGTTCTGGGCCCGGAACCTCCCCGGTCCCGTCCTCTCGAGAGTGAGCACTTCCAGGAGCTGCGATGCGTCGGACATGCAGACCTTCTATCTCAGTGCCGGCCGGTCGTCCAGGTACCGAATCAGTCGGACGGGCCCAGGGGCGGACGGGCCGCGGCGGCCCGCACGGTCGCCACCACCTCGTCGTTGGAGGCGCCTGGACCGAGCACGGCGGCCACGCCCTCGTCGAGGAGGATCGCGACGTCATCGGGGGGGACGATGCCGCCGATGACGACCGGCGTGTCGAGGCCGGCAGCCTTCAGCGCGCCGACCACGGCGGGCGCGAGTGTCAGGTGCGCCCCATTGTGCATGGAGACCCCGACCACGTCGACGTCCTCCTGTGCGCTCATCGCTGCGATCGTCTCGGGGGACTGGCGGAGGCCGGCGTAGACCACCTCGAACCCCGCGTCGCGCAGAATGCGGGCGACGACCCGCAGGCCGCGATCGTGCCCGTCGAGCCCGACCTTGGCCATGAGCACGCGCAGAGGCCGACCGGTGGTGTCGCCCGCCATGCTCAGGCGACGTGGCGCTCGTAGAAGAGACCGAAGACGGACTCGAGGGCGCCCATTGCCTCCCCGACCGTGACGTGGTGCAGCGCCGCCTCTATGAGGGCCGGCATGAGGTTGATCGTCGAGTCGGCCGCCTCCGCTGCGATGCGAGCCAGCGAGCGGCGCACCGCGTCGTCGTCGCGGGACTGCTTGACTGTTGCGAGACGCTCGAGCTGGGACGACTCGACGCCCGGGTCGATGGACAGCGTGGATGGGGCCACCCCGTCGTCTTCGACGTAGCCGTTGACACCCACCTGGACCCACTCGCCCCTGGCGATCTTGGACTGGAACGCGTAGGCGGAGTCCGCGATCTCCGAGACGAACCAGCCGTCGTCGATACAGGCGAGCACCCCCTGGAGCATGGAACCCGACCCGGCGTCGTCGAGATGGGCGAAGATGTCCTCCGCCTGGCGCTCCATCTCGTCGGTGAGCTCCTCGACGAACCACGAGCCGCCGAGCGGGTCGGCGACGTGCACGACACCGGACTCCTCGGCGATGACCTGCTGGGTGCGCAGCGCGAGACGTGCGGCGTGCTCGGTGGGGAGGGCGAGGGCCTCGTCGAACGCGTCGGTGTGCAGGCTCTGGGTGCCTCCGAGCACCCCGGCGAGTGCTTCGATGGCCACGCGCACCAGGTTCACCTCGGGCTGCTGGGCCGTGAGCGACACTCCGGCCGTCTGGGTGTGGAAGCGCAGCTGTGTCGAGCGCCCGTCCGTGGCCCCGTAGCGCTCGCGCATCCAGCGTGCCCAGATGCGACGAGCGGCGCGGTACTTGGCGATCTCCTCGAAGAAGTCGATGTGGGCGTTGAAGAAGAAGCTGAGCCTGGGCGCGAAGTCGTCGATCGCGGCGCCCGCGGCCAGGGCCGCCTCGACGTAGGCGAAACCGTTGGCCAGCGTGAAGGCGAGCTCCTGGGCGGCGCTCGAGCCGGCCTCGCGAATGTGGTAGCCGGAGACCGACACCGGATGCCAACGCGGCATCTCCGCCGTGCAGAAGCGCATCACGTCGGTCACCAGGCGCACCGAGGGCCGAGGCGGGAAGACGTACTCCTTCTGAGCCTGGTACTCCTTCAAGATGTCGTTCTGGAGGGTGCCCGACAGTGCGCTCCGCTCGACGCCGGTCTGGTCGGCGACGGCGATGTACATGGCGAAGATCGGTGCCGCGGGCGAGTTGATCGTCATGGAAGTCGACACCCGGCCGAGATCGATGCCGGCGAAGAGGGTCTCCATGTCGACCACCGTGTCGACTGCGACCCCGGCCCGGCCCACCTCACCCTTGGCCCACGGGTCGTCCGAGTCGCGGCCCAGCAGGGTCGGCATGTCGAAGGCGGTCGAGAGCCCGTCCCCGCCGGCGCGCAGCAGCTCCTTGAAGCGGCCGTTGGTGTCCTCGGGCGAGCCGAAGCCGGCGAACTGGCGCATGGTCCACAGACGCGAGCGGTACATGGACGCGTACGGTCCGCGCGTGTAGGGGTAGGTGCCGGGCAACTCTGCGCCCTCAGGCCCGTAGACGGGCTCGAGGGGAACGCCCGACATGGTCTCGAAGCGCGCCGGCCGAACCGGCGAGCGGTCGAACTCCTCCTGCCACGTGCGCCTGTCGGCCATCCCCCAATGATACTTAAATGTCAAAGTAACTTCCGACCGTCGCTCAGACGAAGTCCCCGGCGGACCGGCGGAGGTCCGCCAGGAGGTCGAAGAGGAGACGGCTCGCCGACGGGTCGATCCCGAGGTCCGCGAACAGCGACCCGTTCATCGCCTCGGTGGCCTCCAGGGCGGTGCGCCGACCGGCGGCGGTCAGCCAGGCCAAGGTCCCGCGGCCGTCATCGGGGTTGGAGCGGCGGGTCACGAGGCCTCGTCCCTCCAGGCGATCGACCGCGTTGGTCACGCTCGCCGCGTTGACCTGGAGTCGCTCGCCGATCTTCCCGAGCGGGAGTGCGCCTTGTTGGGAGAACGAGAGGAGCATGAGGACCTCATAGCGAGCGAAGGTGAGGTCGTACGAGCGCAGCGTTGCGTCGGCGCGGGTCAGAAAGACCTGCTGCAGGCGCATGATGGAGGTCACCAGGGCCATCGCGGGAGCCTCGTCAGGCCACCCGTGGACCTCCCACTGGCGCCGGGCCTCGGCGATCGGATCGAATGACAGTCGCCGGCTCTCGACCACGGGGGCACGCTAGATCGGGTGGCACGCCCCGACCTCCGGGCCCGCCTGGTGGCTCAGTCTGCCGTGAGGGAGGCCGGGAGGGCGCAAGCTGAGAACGGCCCTCTCTGGATCTAAGAACGGGCTCGGAACCTGAGCCGCGAGAAGATGACGTGGCAGCCAGTCCGCTGGCCTGCATCGCATCCGGTTCGGATCTCGTCACTCCGTCGCAACCGCTGGTTTTCCAGCCTGTGAGGGATCATCTGCGGCCGTGGGGATCACCCCAGAAACGCGATATCCAAAAATCAGAACGCCATAGTCCGTTCAAGGCTCTTCGGTTATAGTGACCCGCGACGGCGAGACAAGAGAGTGATCACTCACATGTTAACTTGTTTGTCTCACTGGGGCAGGCGCGACACCAAATCTGTTGTTGTCGAAGGAACTCGGGGCGCAGCAGAGGCGTCGCACAACGGGACTGAATAACAAGGCGCGGCTGCGCTGCAAGGGGGCGCCGGATGCTCGAATTCGTGATCGCCGGGCTGGTACTCGGTGGGATATACGCCATCGCGTCGGCGGGCCTGGTCATCACCTACACCGCTTCGGGCATCCTCAACTTCGCCTTCGGCGCGATGGCGTTCTTCATCGCGCGCTTCTACTACTACCTCCACACCGAACACAGCTGGGGCATCCTCCCCGCCGCGATCGTCGCCATCGGGCTCGCCGGGCCCTTCATGGGGATCTTCCTCTACGCCGTCCTCTTCCGCTACCTGAGGTTCAACTCGCCCCTGATCAAGGTCGTGGCGACCGTGGGACTCCTCGTCGCCATTCCGGCGCTGGCGACGATCATCTTCGGCAGCGGCGCCATCCTCCAGGCGCCGGGTCTGGCACCCGAGCCCGTCCACGTCTACCAGTTCCTCGGCGTGCCGATCACGCTCGACGACATCATCGTCTACATCTGTGTCGTCGCCACGGTGGTGGTGGGCGCCGCCGTCCTGCGCTTCACCGAGGTCGGCCTCAAGGTGAGGGCCATGGTCGACTCGCCGGCGATGACGGATCTGTCGGGCACGAACCCCGACATCGTGTCCGGCGGCGTGTGGGCCGTCAGCGTCTTCTTCGCAGGGTTGACGGGCGTCCTGGCCGCCCCCATCATCGGGCTCGACCCCAGCAAGTTCACGATCCTGATCGCCGCTGCGTTCGCCGCTGTCATCGCGGCGAAGATGCGCAGCCTCCCCATCGCGGTGGGCGTCGGGCTCCTCATGGGCATCGCAACCTCGCTGGCCGAGCGCTACCTACCCTCGAACAGCCAGTGGTCGGGCGAGGTCATTGACGCCATCCCCTTCATCGTCATCGCGCTGGTGCTGCTCTACAGCCTCGTGCGACGGGGACGCATGGGCGACGTGGAGCGCGTGGGAGGCGCGCTCGACCGGGCCATCACCCCACAGGGAGAGAGCAGGCTCGCAGGTTCGACCAGCAGTGCGCTCGAGTCCGGGTCTCTGGGCCTGATCAGCAAGTACGCAGGTCCGTTCCTCCTCATCGTCGCGGCGGGGGCGCTGCCCCTGATCGTGCAGGGCTACTGGGTGGGCCTCACCGCCGCGGCCTTTGCGTACGCCGTCATCTTCCTCTCGTGGACGCTGGTCACCGGTGAGGGCGGCATGCTCTGGCTCTGCCAGATCACCTTCGCGGGGATCGGGGCCATCACGACTGCGGATCTGGCCACCAACCACGGCTGGCCGGTCCTGGCCGCGGTCCTGGCCGGCGGTGCGATCTCCATGGTCATCGGACTCCTCGTCGGGCTCCTCAGCATCCGGCTGGGTGACCTGTACGTCGCTCTGGTGACGCTCACGTTCGGGCTGCTGGTGGAGAACCTCGTGTTCACACTGCCCTCGTTCGTCAACAGCGGGCTGGGACTGACCGTGAACCCTCCCAGCTTTGCGACCTCTTCCCGCGCCCTGGCTTATCTCTGTCTGGGTGTCTTCGTGATCGTCGCCCTGTTCATCTTGAACTACCGCCGGTCCACGTCCGGGCTCGCGATGAACGCCGTGCGCTGGAGCGACGCGGGCGCGAGGACAACAGGTGTCAGCGTGGTGCAGATGAAGGTGACGGTCGGGGCGCTGGGCGCCCTGGTGGCCGGCATCGGCGGGGGTCTCCTGGCCATTCAGCAGGGCACGGTCGCGCCCGGAACCTTCGACACCTTCCTCGGCGTCGTGTGGCTGGCGGTCCTCGTCACGATCGGCATCCGCTCCACGGCCGCGGCGATGATCGCCGGCATCTCCTTCGTGATGCTGCCGGCGATCGCCCAGGCGTACCTTCCGAGCTGGACGGGCAACCTCCCGGCTCTGCTCTTCGGATTGGGCGCCATTTCGGCGGCGAAGTACCCGGATGGAGCGCTGGCCGAGCAGAGCCGGCGGTTGAGAAGCCAGCTGTTGCGCTTGGCCGACCGCCAGAAGGCGCCATCGGTCGTCGACAGCCTCTCGGGCCCGTCACTCGTTGGTGACGCCGTCGGCACCGGAGCCGGCGCTCCTGAGGGTGCGGTCGCCGTGGGGAAGGCGCCGTGACCGTTCTGGAGACCGAGGTCGGCACCGACGTGTCAGTCCTGTCCGCGCGCGGCATCACGGTGAGATTCGGTGGGCTCAATGCCCTCTCCGACGTCGACCTCGACGTGGCGCCCCGGAGCATTGCAGGCCTCGTGGGGCCCAACGGGGCGGGAAAGACCACGATGCTCGGCGTGCTGTCGGGCCTTCTGCGGCCAACGCACGGGCGCGTCTGGCTGCGTGGTGAGGACGTCACCGACGCCAGCCCGCAGGCACGCGCCCGGAACGGTCTCGCCCGCACCTTCCAGCAGCCCGAGCTCTTCCTCGGACTGACCGTGCGCGAACACCTCGTCCTGGCGGACCGGGTGCATTTCGCACCGCGCCGGCTCTGGCGCGACATGATCGATCCGCGCTCCCTCCTGCCGGCGTCGAGTGCCGAGAACGACAGGGTGGACGGTCTTCTCGAGCTGCTCAATCTCACAAGGGTGGCCAAGGCGCCGGTGGCGGCGCTGCCGTTGGGAGTCTGCCGCCTCGTCGAGGTGGGTCGGGCCATGGCCGGTCACCCACACGTGATCCTGCTGGACGAGCCCCTGTCCGGTCTGGACATGAAGGCGTCGGAAAACCTGCTGTCCGTGTTCCAACGGGTGGTGAACCAGACCGAGCGAGATGTGTCCCTCTTGCTGGTGGAGCACGACGTGGCGGCGGTCCTGGCCCTCTCGAACTGGATCTTCGTTCTCGACTTCGGGGAGCGCATCGCGGCGGACTGCCCCGACGTGGTCCGCCGGGACCCGGCAGTTCGATCCGCATACCTCGGCGACGAGGAGTCCGTCGAGAACGAGCCGGAAATGCCCGCCACTGGCGACGAGGGCGGTGTGCAACCGTGAGCGAGCCCATCCTCAGGATCGAGGACCTCGACGTCCGCTACGCCTCGTCCCAGGCGCTGTTCGGCGTCTCGACCGAGGTGGCCGCAGGATCGGTCCTCGCCGTCCTGGGCGCCAACGGGGCGGGAAAGAGCACGCTGGCACGGGCGGTTTCGGGCCTCGTGGCGCCCTTCGGTGGACGCGTCCTCTTCAACGGTCGCGACATCACGGGCAAGTCCGCGCACTACGTGCGCCGGCTCGGACTGACCTATATCCCCGAGGGCCGCGGCATCTTCCCGGGCCTCACGGTCATCGACAACTTGAGGATGGCGGTGGCCCAGGAGAAGCGGCCCGAACGCGGCCCCGCCATCGACCGGGCCATCGACATGTTCCCGGTGCTCGGTTCCCGCAGAACCCAGCTCGCGGGCAGCCTGTCCGGGGGCGAGCAGCAGATGCTCGCACTGGCCCGCGCCGTGGCGGTGCTGCCCAAGTTGATCATCGCCGACGAGATGTCCCTCGGCCTGGCGCCCCAGATCGTCGAGGCCGTCTTCCAGAGTCTGGAAGAAACCCGCCGAGCCGGCGTCACGATCGTGTTGAGCGAGCAGTTCGTGCACCGGGCTCTGTCGTTGGCCGACACCTGCGTCATCCTCACCCGCGGCCGCGTCGGCTGGTCCGGGCCTGCGTCCGAAGCGGGCACCGAGATCATCGACCGGTACCTGGGCGACGCCGACCATCCGGCACCCGCCGCATCATCATGAGCGTCGAGGGGGGTGCGCCTGATCTACAGGGGTGACTGAAATCCGTGTTGTGACGTCGCTACGCTTCGCCGATCGGCGATGGGGCGCCGTTTCCAAATGGTGGCGTGAAGCGCCGCTCTTCGTTCAAGGGAACACCCGCGTTCCCGGGAGGTTTGACTCACAGATGCTTCATTCTCGGTTCTTGAAGGTCTCGCTGGCGTGCACCACGCTGGTCGGACTCGTCACGGCATTCTCCAGTGTCGTGGCCACCGGGGCGTCGGCAACGGGGTCGCCGATCACCCTGGCCTACGTCACTTCGCTCACCGGCCCTGCGGCATCAGAGGACGCCGGCTCGCAGGCGGGATTCCTCGCCCGGATCGACGAGCAGAACGCCATGGGCGGGGTCGACGGGCACAAGCTCGTGCCGCTCGTGATCGACGACCAGACCAGTCCGAGCGTGATCACCACGGCGGTGCAGGACGCCATTTCGAAGGGGGCCTTCGGCATCGTCTCGCAGAGCGCCCTGTTCTTCCTGGCCGACAAGTACCCCGAGGAGCAAGGGGTGCCCGTCACCGGCTCCTACGACGACGGCCCGGAGTGGGGCGAGCAGCCCTTCACCAACATGTTCGCGTCCGACCATGGGAGCGTCGACCCCAAGTACCCGGTCAACACCCTCGTCGGCGGCTTCTTGAAGTCACACGGAGGCACGGTCATCGGGACGTACGGGTACGGCATCTCCCCGCAGTCGGCCGCCGCGGCCAGAGGGGCAGCGGAGTCGTTCCAGGACGCCGGGGGCAAGGTGGGCGTGGAGGACACGACCATTCCCATCGGCGGCACGAACTTCACGGCGGAAGCGCTCATCGCCAAGCAGGACGGGGTGAACGCGATGACCCCGAGCATGGACGACAACTCGAACTTCGCACTCGCCACGTCGCTCAAGCAGTCGGGAGTGAAACTCAAGGCTGCGCTGTACGCCACCGGCTACGAGCCGTCCGTGATCAACTCACCGGTCTGGCCCACGCTGCAGGGCGCCTACTTCCTCAGCGCGTTCCGCCCATGGTCGCTCCCCGATGCCGGCACACAGCAGGAGCAAGCGGCACTCGAGAAGTACCAGGGCCTGCCCAAGACCTCCTTCGCGACCTACGGCGTGACCGAGTCGTGGCTGGGCGCGGACCTCATGATCAAGGGCCTGCAGATGGCCGGGGCCAACCCGACCCGGGCCGCCGTGATCAAGGACCTGCGCAGCATCAAGGCCTACAACGGCAACGGGTTGCTGCCGATCACGGTCAACTACAGCACCATCTTCGGCCACGACCCGTCGAACTGCGCCTGGGTCGTGAAGGCCAACAAGACGGGGTTCACGCCGATTTCGCCTCAGCCGTTCTGCGGCCACGACATCGCTGGGACCTCGACCCTCTCGGGCTCGTAGTCGCCCGCCAGTCACCGCAGAGGCCGGCGTCACGACGTCAGGATTCAGCGATCTCCACCAGGGATCACTGGGACCTGGCGGCTGACGCCGGCCGCGGTGCGAGTGGCGCAGTTGCAGCGGAGCTCACGACGGCAGGTCGGGCGGGATCCAGCTCGGTTGTCTCTTCTCCATGAACGCCTTCATCCCCTCACGCGGCTCGGGCGACACCTCCAGCGCGCCGAACATCGTCTGGTAGTCGATCAGGCCATAGCGCTCGTTCAGCATGCGCTTGACGTGGGCGCGCGCCTCGGGCGCCGTCCGCAGGACCTGGCGCGCCGCGTCCAGGGCTGCCGCCCGCAGCTGTTCGTGGTCGACGACACGCGAGATGACACCGAGGCGTTGCGCCTCCGCGGCATCGAAGGTCCGGGCCGACAGCAGCAGGTCCCGGGCGACGGCGAGTCCGACGTGGGCGGGCAGCGCCGCGGCGTACGTTGCGTCGGGGATGCCGCGCAACAGCTCGGGCACCCGGAACGTCGCCCGGTCGCTGGCCACTGCGATGTCGGCCATCATGGCGATCAACAGCCCGCCCGCCTGACAGATCCCGTTCACGGCAGCGATCACCGGAGCCCGGCTCTCGCGGATGGCGGTGAACGGGAGGATGTCGTATCCGATGTCGTCCGGCACCGAGTCGCCCGGCTCCGCACGTCCGCCCAGGTCGCCGCCAGGTGCGAACACGTCGCCCGTGCCTGTGATGATCAGGGCTGCCAGGTCGGCATCGGTGTTCACGAGCCGCACGGCCCGCTTGATGCCGAAGTACATGGCGGGAGTCAGTGCGTTCCTCGCCGAGGGCCGGTCGATCACGCACCATGCAATCGGCCCCTCCCGCTCCAGGCGAAGCCCCGCGGCACCCAACTCATGATCCATTTGCTCTGCTCCCTCCGTCTTCGAGATGGCCGATCACGATGGCTCGATCACCACGCGGATGGCCTTGGTGGCCTTGTCGGATGCCACCCGAAACGCCTCTGCGGCGTCCGCTATGGGAAACCGGTGCGTGATCAGGGTCCGCACGATCTCGGGATCGTCGGCCAGCATGGTCGCAGCATCCTCCATCTCACGACCATGGTGGTGGGCGCAGTATCCCAGAGAGGGAATGAGCCGGGCCTCACGGTGGAACAGCGGCATCCAGTCCAGCTGCACGGGGCCGAAGTGGACCCCGAGGACCACGATGGTGCCGCCGGGAGCGACCAGGTCGCCGCAGCGGGCCAGGCTGGCGGTCGTGCCGGCGGCCTCGACCACCACGTCGAAGAGCCCTCGAGGCCCCACCGAGGCACCCAGCCGCTCGCCGGCCTCCTGTTGGTGGGGATGTCGGGCCTCCAAGGCGACCTCCTCGGCGCCAAGCCGGCGGGCACCGGCGACCGCAAGCAGCCCGAGCGCCCCCGCTCCAACCACGGCGACCCGCTCGCCGGGACCGGTGCGCGCAAGGTGCAGAGCATGCCACGACACGGAGGCCGGCTCCACCAGCGCTGCGTCACGCACGTCGAGTCCAGGTGGCAGCGGGACCAGCCGGGCCGCCGGCGCACGGAACCGTTCAACCATACCGCCGTCCGCCGTCATGCCGAGGGCTCTCTGACCATGCGTCGCGCACAGGTTGTACGCGCCCCGCGCGCACTGGTCACACTCCATACAGCCATAAATGGCCTCCACGACCACTGCGCTGCCGTCCTCGCGCACTCCGGCGAGCTCGTGGCCAAGGATGAACCGGCTCCCGAACCGGATGTAGCTCAGGTCGGAGCCGCAGATGCTGGTCGCCCTCATGTCGAGAAGCTCACCCACGCCAGGCGGCTCGTCGACATCGACGACCGTCACGCCCCCCTCGACACTGCGCACCGCCTTCACGTGGTCCCCCTCCTTCACCGAGTGCAGTCAGCACGCTGCGAGACCGGCTACGCCATGTTAGGTCCGAGACCGGCTCTGCGACAGACGAGGTTCTCACCGAGCAACGCCGTGCAGTCCGCCACAGACGGCCCTCACGGCGCCGACTGAGGCGAGTAGCTTCGGAGGCCGATGACGACACCTCTGGAATTCTGGCTCTACCTGCCGCAGATGCGCATGACGATGGACCAGATGGTGCAACGCGCACGCGCCGCCGAAGCGGCCGGGTTCGCAGGCATCGCGGGCATGGACCACATGGCGCCGCCCGGTGCGGAGGGTGCCCCGATGTTCGCTGCGATGATCACGAACACATGGCTCGCATGCCAGACCGACCGGCTGCGCGTCGGCTCCCTGGTGCTCTGTGACTCGTTCCGCCATCCGGCAGTGCTCGCGCGTGAGGCGGTCACACTCGACCACGCCTCCGGTGGGAGATTCGAGCTCGGGCTCGGGTGGGGCTCGGTGGTGGGCGAAATGACCGTCTTCGGCGTCGGGTCGCCGGAGGCGGGCATTCGACTCGGGCGGCTGAAGGAGTCCCTCGAGATCATCAAGGGCTTGTGGCGAGGCGAGGCTTTCGACTACGAAGGCGAGCACTTCCGGCTCCTCGGTGCCGAGCAACAGCCAGGACCGCTCGGCGAGATCCCCATCGTTATCGGCGGTGCGGGCAGGAGAACGATGGAGCTGGTCGCCGCCCATGCGGACTGGTGGAACGTGCACATCGGCATCGTCGACAAGCTCGACGAGATGCGCCCGCTCTCGGGGAGCGCCCGGTGCTCGGTCCAGGTGCAGGTCGCATTCGTGCCGTCCGAAGGCTCGCGTGAGGAAGTTGCCCAGGCCGCACGTCGGCGCTTCGGAAACACGCCGGTCGTCGGGAGCTCACCGGAGCTGGTCGACTACTTCGGATCACTGGCGGAGCGTGGCGTGGCGCGGGTGTACACGTGGTTCTGCGACTTTGCCCCTCCAGAGACCCTCTTGGAATTCGGCGAGGACGTGATCGCCGAATTCGGCGGGCCCACCCCGTAGCCTTCCTGGCGGCAGCTACGAGCTGGACGCGGCCGCGGGCTGCGGCCTCCAGCTGGTCAGCAGCAACAATGCTGCCCCCAGCGCGCCGGCGCCGAGCGAGATCGCGAAACCGGGCCAGCCCCACAATTGGGTCAGCGCATGCACGTGGCCGTCGATGCTCCATTGACCGGGCCCGAGGGTGCCGACCGCGACACCCAGCACCGTCAGCACCATCACGTACTCCCACCCTTCCCCGGGACGGAAGATGAAGAAGCCGTTCTTGCGGTGATTGGTGATCCAGGCGACCAGCATCACGCCGACGACTCCCGCGCCAGCGATCGGCGTCGCCAGTCCGAGGACGAGCAGCGCACCGGCCCCGATCTCGGTGAGACTGGCGAACCAGGCATGCACGATGCCCGGCTTCATCCCGAGCCCCTCGAACCAACGGGCGGTCCCGGCGATCTTCCCACCTCCGAAGATGTGGTTGATGCCGTGCGCGAGGAACACCGCCCCGAGGGCGATGCGGGTCAAGAACAGCGCCATGTCCACCGACGAGGGAGAAAGGCTGGCGAGAAGCTGGTGCACGTGGCCTCCGGGGTGCGTAGTTCGGAATCAGGACGTTACCTGCGTGTGCTCGGGTGAGCCCGTCCTCAGCCTCGCTCCAGTCGCGTCGGGCGAGGTGAACGGCTCAGATGGTAACAATGGCCGCAGCACGCATACAAGTAAGTGTTCACGCACTTGCCCCTGCGGTACGCAGGGGCCGTTGCGTTACCCTCTCCGAAGCAAAGAGGCCACGAGAAGGAGATCGGTTGCCGACATCAGCCCCGGACGACAGCGAGAGGCCGAACGGTCCTCGCTCGCTGAAGGGGACACGGACACGGGTCCGACTGCTCGAGGCGGCGAAGGAGATCTTCGAGGAACATGGTTTCCTCGAAGCTCGCATCTCGGATATCGCCGAGCGGGCCGGGCTCTCGCACGGCTCCTTCTACCACTACTTCGACTCCAAGGAGGAGATCTTCCGAGAGGTCGCCGCCGCCGTCGAGGAGACGCTCGGCGAACCGATGAGCGGCGTGATCCTCGATCCCGAGTCCCGCGCCACGCCGCCAGAGCGCATTCGTGAAGCGCTGCGGCGGCATCTCGAGAACTACCAGCGCGAAGCGCGGATCATCGGGGTGATTGAGCAGATGTCCCGCTACGACAAGCAGGTCAGTGCCTCTCGCCTGGAGCGCCAAGGGCACTACTCCCGGCAGGTCGCCTCGTCCATCCGCCGTCTACAAGAGCACGGGCTCGCCGATCCCGACCTGGACCCCACCATCGCGGCCGCGGCACTCGGCGCGATGACGGGAAGATTCCCGGAGATGTGGCTCGTGCAGGGTGCGGTCGACACCAGCATGGACACGGCCGTGGACCAATTGGCGCGGCTCTTCATCAACGCGTTGGGACTGTCCGACCAGCGAGGCGTGAGCTCGGAAGAGTCGAAGGTGAGCTCGGAACGGCTCTAGACGGCGACCCCGACGCGCATGATGCGAGCGAGATTGCCACCCATGATCTTCTCGACGTCCTCGTCGGTGAAGCTCTTGGGCAGATGGTCGAGGTAGCTGCACGGCTCCGCCAGCCCCTCCGGGTGCGGGTAGTCCGATCCGAAGAGAATGTGGTCGGCGCCCAGGGCGCCGGCGATCGCCTCGAGGTTGTCCTCGTGGAACGGGCTGATGTACACGTTCCGCTTGAAGGCGTCAATCGGGTTCTCGGCGAAGGCCTGCGGCATCTTGCGGTACGTGTCCTCGAGGTGGTCGAAGAGCGGGATGACCCAGTCGGCGCCGTTCTCGACGAAGGCGATCCGCAACTCGGGAAAGCGGGTCAGCAACCCGTGGCACGTCAGCGCCGCGGCGGCGTCCTCGGCCGGTCGCTTGCCCTGCGCCATCATACGGAAGGAGTCGAGACGGAAGGGCAGGAACTCCGAGGGACCCGTCCAATCGCCCAGATACCGCGAGTAGCCGCTGTCCGAGGCGTGCATGGACACCAGGATGTCGGCGTCGACGACCCGCTGCCAGAAGGGGTCGAACTCCTCGTAGGCGAACGAGCGCGAGCCGCCGTACCCCGGCACCGGCGCGGGCCGGATGAGCACCGTCTTCGCCCCGCGCTCGAGCACCCACTCCAGCTCCTCGATCGCCTTCTCGACGATGGGAAGGGTGATGACCGGCGTGGTGAAGATCCGGTCGTGGTAGTTGAAGGTCCACTCCTCGTGGAGCCACTGGTTGAGGGAGTGGATGGCGGCGTGCGTGAGCTCGGGGTCGTCGCGCATCCGCTCCTCGAGGAGACTGGCCAGCGTCGGGAACATGAGGGTCCGGTCGACACCGAGCTCGTCCATCAGCTCGAGCCGGGGCCCCGGCTCCTTGAAGGCCGGGATGGAGCGCATCGGCTCCCCGACGATCTCGCGGTAGGACTTCCCCTCGGGATTGCCCTTGCGGAAGTACTCCTCCTGGGCCCCGGGTCGGGCCACCACGTCGAACGTGGGGTTGGGGATGTACTCGCTGACCGTCCCGCGGATCATGATCTTGGTCCGCCCGTCGACCTCGATGTACCGGATGGCGCTCTTGTACTTCTCCGGCAGGTACCGGGTGAAGCTGTCGCGCGTCTCGTACAGATGGTTGTCGGCGTCGAAGACGGGGAAGTCGCATTTCCGGGCCATGTCTGTTCCACCTCGAGTTAAATTGACAGTGACGTCAATATTGGAATCGATTCCAGCCTTAAGCTAGTGCATCGCCGGCTCCGGAGTCAACGAGAACGCCGTCCACGCGCGTACCTCCACCGTCCGCGGCTGGGAGAAGCTCCCCGTCCTGACGTCCTGAGGGATTCGGCTACCGGGTCGAGGGAAAGCCGAGGTCGATTGCGCTCTCGGTCGGCTCCGGCCAGCGGGAGGTGACGACCTTGGGCCGGGTGTAGAAGCGGACGCCTTCCGGCCCATAGATCGGCGAGTCGCCGAAGAGGGACGCCTTCCAGCCGCCGAAGGAGTAGAAGGCCACAGGTACCGGGATCGGGACGTTGATGCCCACCATGCCGACGGTGACCTCACGTTCGAATCGTCGGGCTGTGCCACCGTCGCGAGTGAAGAGCGCGACCCCGTTGCCGTAGGGGTTGGTGTTCACGAGGTCCACGGCGTCGTCGAAGGTCGCCGTGCGTACGACACCGAGGACCGGGCCGAAGATCTCGTCGTCGTAGAGCCGCATGCCCGGCTTGACCTCGTCGATCAGGGAGCAGCCGGTGAAGAAACCCTGGCTCCACGTTCGGGAAGATCCGTCGACCACGACACGCGCGCCCTCTTCGGTGGCGCCGAGGACGTAGGACACGACCCGATCGCGGTGTTCGGCCGTCACGAGAGGACCCATCATGGACGCAGGGTCGTCCCCCGGGCCGACGACGACATCTCCGATCCTGGATGAGATCGCATCCACCAGGGGGTCTGCAACCGAACCGACTGCGACGACGACCGAGATCGCCATGCATCGCTCCCCCGCCGATCCGTAGGCCGCCGACACCGCCGCGTCGGCGGCTGCATCGACGTCGGCGTCGGGCATGACGACCATGTGGTTCTTGGCACCTCCGAGCGCTTGCACCCTCTTGCCGTGACGGGTGCCTGTCTCGTAGACGTGACGAGCCACAGGCGTGCTGCCGACGAACGACACCGCATCGACACCAGGGTGGGCCAACAGCGCGTCGACCGCCTCCACGTCACCCTGCAGCACGTTGAAGACCCCGTCCGGGAACCCTGCCTCCTGCACCAACTCGGCCAGCAACAGAGACGGTGACGGATCCTTCTCGGAGGGCTTCAGTATGAACGCATTGCCACAGGCCAGGGCGTTCGCTGTCATCCACAGCGGAACCATCACGGGGAAGTTGAAGGGCGTGATGCCGGCCACCACCCCGAGCGGATGGAGAACGGTGTGGACGTCGACCCCGCTCGACACCTCGGAGCTGTGGGAGCCCTTGAGCATCTGTGGCACGCCACATGCGAACTCGACGCACTCGAGTCCGCGCGCCACCTCACCCGCGGCATCGGAGAGGACTTTCCCGTGCTCCCGACTGACGAGTGCCGCCAGGTCGTCGCGGTGGGCCACAAGGAGCTCCCGCAAGCGGAACAACCTGTCGGTTCGCTGGCCCAGGGGTGACTGCTGCCACCGGCTGGCAGCCTCAACCGCGCACCGCACGACGGCCGCCGTCTCGGCCGTCGATGCGAGGTCCACCGTCTTGGTCTGCACGCCCAGGGCGGGATCGAAAACGGGGGCGACGCGCCCCGATGTCCCCGGGGTTCGCCGACCACCAACCCAGTGCTCTATGGAATCCACTTCGGCCCTCCGGACAGTTCCACCCTTGCCGCCGAGGGTCCCCGCGTCGGGACCAGCATGCTCACACGTCGGGGCACCCGAGGCCAGCGTCGGTCGCCGGCTCGCACCGGCACGCCCTCCAGAGACACGGAGCCGACGTAAGCGAACACTTGCTTATCCTAGGCACGAGGCCGCTATTGTGACGCCGTGCACCTGCCAACCGCGACCGGTCGAGGTAGCGCCAGGGGAATCGGTGGCTAGAGAGGCGGCCGGGAACGGGCCGAGCAGCCCGAAGCCACAGCGTCGCCTCAAGGCCGACGCCCGCAGAAGCTCGATTCTCGAAGCCGCCCGGGCCGCCTTCAGCAAGACCGGCGACGTGAACGGGACGACCGTGAAGGTCATCGCGGAATACGGCGGGATCAGTGAAGGCGTCATCTATCGCCATTTCGACAGCAAGGATCAGTTGTTCTACGAGGCGGTGGTGGACCCACTTCGGACGGCGGTGGACAACATCGTCGCCGCCAGCGACCTCGTGGACGCCAACATCCCCTTCACGCCCGAACAGCAGGTGGAGGAGCTCAACGGCCTCTACCGTCAGCTGATCTCCACCCTGGAGGAAACCCTTCCTCTGCTCGGGCTTGTCCTGTTCGGCGATCCGAAGATGGCCAAGCGCTTCTTCGACGAGCACTTCGTGGTCGCCATGGACCGGCTGGCAGATTCCTGGCGTCAACTCGTGGACCGCTACGGATTTCAATTCGAATCACCCGAGATCTCGGCTCGGGCAGTCATGGGGATCGCTCTGATGCTTGCCATCGAAGGCCATCACGACAAGGGATTCGACGGCGATCGTGCCATCGCGCTGGCGAGCAAGGGCACGATGAACGGGTTCTTCCCCCTGACTGTTGCGAACAGTCGACGCCACTGATTCACGCTCGACCCATGGCAACCACAGCGGTCAACGGGCTGAGGGCCGGACAGTAGCCGTGCCATCCACACAACCCGGCGGCATGGAGCGCGTCCCCTGCCCCTTCACGGCTCGTGCCACGTGGGCGGGAGAGCTGGTCGCCCAGTCGTCCTCGGTGTTCCAGGTGGGGCGACCCGGCCTGCCCCCGTTCCTGCTCTTTCCGATCGGGGACGTGCGGCTCGGCGCGTTCCATCGCGACCAGGCTGCCCATGCCCTGTTCCCCGTCGAGGGGGGCGAAGTGTGGAGCACGGAGGCACCTGGCCGCATGTCCTCGGTGGCGACCACGGAGTGGCAGAACCGTGCTGTCGACGCCGTCGACGGCCATGGCGTGCTGCAGACGTTCGCCCACGCACCGTCTCCGCACGAGTGGTTGGCCGGATTCGCCACCTTCGATCATCGACGGGTCGTCGTCGAGCTCGTGGACCCCATGGGTGAAGCCGATCCGCGCGGCGTCACGGTCAAGCGCTTCCCCACCTGGGGAGACGCCGCACAACTCATCGACGTCCTCAATGTCGCTCCCGCCGGAGAGCGCCGGTACACCGGCATTCCTCGAACCAGCCATCACCGGCCGGTCGTGGAGGGCAGCCAGATGCTCGGCCAGGCCGTCGTGGCAGCCGGCCGTCACGCCCCGGGCCGCCGTGCCGTCTCCGCCCACATGGTCTTCGTACGCGCGGCCGACGCGGCAGAGCCCTTGTCTTTCGAAGTCGAGCCCGTGAGCGAAGGAAGGTCGTTCACGGCTCTGAGGGTCGACGCACTCCAAACGGGACGGCGATGCGCCACTGCGACCCTGCTGCTCGACGTGACCGCACCCGACCTCATTCGCCACTCCATCGCTCGGCCCGACGTGCCCGGCCCCTACGCATGCGAGTCGTACGACATGTCGGTGACCGGGCGGGACATCCGGGTGGTCGACGGCGCCTACAGGGACGACCCCGGTGCACCCCTCGGACCGCCGGTCCTCGATGCCTGGGTGCGGTTCAGCGAGGTCCCCGAAGACCCCTGTCTGCATGCGGGCCTGCTGGCCCAGTTCACGGGGCACATGTCCATCGCTGCCGCCATGCGCCCGCATCAAGACGTGGGGCAGCACCAGGCTCACCGCACCATCTCGACGGCGATCAACGCCATCAGCCTGTCCCTTCACGCCGACGTCCACGCCGACCAATGGATGCTCTACCACCATGTGTCGACGTTTGCCGGCGATGGCATGACCCGCTCGGAATGCCGCGTGCACGACGAGGAGGGACGTCTCCTGGCCTCGTTCTCCGTCGACGCCATGGTCCGGGCCTTTGAGCAGCGGGCGGCACCACCTGACGATCGGAGGGCATTGTGAGCCTCACCACCGGACGAGGACCCCTGAGCGCCAGCCCGGCAGGGCGCTTCAACCAGGCCGTGCCCGCCGGCCTGGTCTACGTGGAACCCTTCCCGCGCCGGGTGCGCGGCGTCATCGCCGGGACGGTCGTGCTGGACAGCGAGCAGGTCCTGCTGGTGCACCGCCCCGCATATCCCCCGGCCTACGCCTTCCCGTCCGGAGCCGCGACCAGGGTCAGCAGCGAAGCCGAGCCCGAGGCGGACGGCTACGTCCGGGTGGCGTGGGACGCGGTCGATTCCTGGTACGAGGAGGAGGAAGAGGTCTTCATGCATCCCCGGAATCCGTACCATCGGGTCGACTGCGTCCCCACGAGTCGCCGGCTGCGGGTCGCGTTGGGCGACGTCGTGATCGTGGACACCACAGAGACCATCGGCGTGTACGAGACCTGCCTGGCGCCCCGCCTGTACGTACATCGTGAGCAGGTCCTCGCGGATGTCCTCAGACCCAGTGCCACCACGACCTACTGCCCCTACAAGGGAACGGCCTCGTACTGGTCGGCCTCCGTCGGCGAAGAGGTCCTGCCCGACGTCGCCTGGTCCTACGACACACCACACTCGGAATGCCGGGCCATAGCGAACCACTTGAGCTTCGACGACACGAAGATCAGCGTGGAGGCCGCACTGCCCCCTTGGCCCGAGCGGAGCCAGACCGGCGCGGGGTGACCGGTGACCTCACCGCCGCGGAAGGAAAGGGCGGAAGAGAAGGCACCTTCATGTGCCGATAGCTTTCCCGTGATCCATGGAAGAGAGGGAGGACGAACTTGGCGACGTACGTACTGGTGCACGGCGGAGGGCACGGGGGATGGTGTTACCAACGCGTCGCACGACTCCTGCGCGCCGCGGGGCACGAGGTCTACGCCCCCACCCTGAGCGGCCTCGGTGAGCGGTCACACCTGCTCAGCGCCGATGTGGACCTGGATATGCACATCACGGACATCACCGCCGTGCTGCACTACGAAGACCTGCGCGACGTGATCCTCGTCGGCCACAGCTACGGCGGGATGGTGATCACCGGCGTCGCCGACAGGGCCGCGGACAGAGTCGGACGCCTGGTGTATCTCGACGCAGCCAACCCCGTGAACGGGCAGTCCCTCAAGGATGTCGCCGGGCCGGTCATCGAGGCCGCCCGACCGGCGGGCGCCGTGATCGACGGAATGGAGCTGGTACTCCTTCCCTCGCCGGAGGCGGGGCTGTTCTACGGGGTCACCGATCCGGAGGATCTGGCGTGGATGGCCGACCGGCTGACCGGGCATCCGTGGAAGTGCTTCGAGCAGCCACTCGCCCTCACCAACGAGGAGGTCCTCTGGGCGATACCGCAGTACCATATCGTCTGCACGTCGACGTTGGCGACGCGGGATGCAGGGCTCATGACGAAGGCCCGCTCCGAGAATCGCCTGTGGGACGTCAACACGGGCCATGATCTGATGATCACCGAGCCGGGCGCGGTCGCGGCAGCTCTCCTGCAGGTCGCGGCCAGGTGAGATCAGAACGCCCGGCGCAGCACATGCTGAGCGAACTCGGCTTCGCGGTGACACGGGTCGGCGAGCACTTCGAAGGCACCGCCACGATCGTCCCCGACATGTGCGTTCCGGGCACCGCCCATTTGCGGACGTCACTCCTCGCCACGTGGGCCGACCACCTCTCCGGCCTGCTCGCCGTGACGGTCGTCGCCCCGCAGGTTCCCGTCACCCTGGGCCTGGAAGTGCATCTCTTTTCCCCCTTACCGGGCACGGGAACGATCCGGTGCGTCGGCACGACACTCAAGGCAGGGCGGTCGATCTTCATGGCAAGGGCCGAATTCAGCACCGGAGGAGGCAAACCCGTCGCGGTCAGTACAGGGTCGTTCATGACGGCACCTGACCCAACTCTTCGCCTGCCGTCCACGCTGAGCTTCGACGGGCCGCAGCCCGAGCTGCGTCTGCAAGTCCCCTGGGCGGAGCGCGCAGGTTGCGAGCGGCGTGAACCGGGTGTGGCCGTTCTGCCCCGTTCGGACGACGGGCTCAATTCGTCCAACACGGTCAACGGAGGACTGATCGCTCTGGTCGCGGAGGAGGCGGCGCTGTCCTTGTCACCCGGTTCGACCCTGTCATCGCTCAGCCTTCGGTATCTGCGCCCGATCCGTGTCGGTCCGGCGGTGGCGAACGCTGAGGCGCGGTCCGGACTGGTGCAGGTAGAAGTGCGGGACGCCGGGAGTGACAACCGCCTTTCGGTGCTCGCCATCGCGAGGTACTTCGACCGATGAATATCCTCTGCTGATGCTCTTCGGACTCCGATTCGACTTTCGCAACCCGGCATTGGCAGGCAGCGCCATGGCGGACCGCTATCAGGCGGCACTCGAGATGGCGGCGTGGAGCGATCGCCTGGGCTGTGTGAGCATCGCCGTGTCCGAGCACCACGGCTCCCCGGACGGCTACCTCCCGAGCCCGATACCGATGATTGCCGCCATGGCGGCCAAGACGGATGCCGTCCATTTCATGATCGCTGCGCTCATCGTCCCGTTCCACGATCCACTCCGGCTGGCCGAAGACCTGATCGTCCTCGACAACATCAGCCGAGGACGGGTCGATGTGATCATCGGAGCGGGCTACGTGCACGAGGAATTCGCGATGTTCGACGTGCCCATGAACGAGCGGGCCGCACGCGTCACGGAAGCAGTGGTGACGCTCAAGGCCGCGTTCTCGGGTGAGCCGTTCGACTACCGGGGTCGGAAGGTGCACGTCACACCTGGGCCGTACCGTCCCGGTGGCCCCAGCGTCTCACTCGGTGGCAGCAGCGTGGCGGCCGCCCGGCGGGCAGCTCGCATCGCCGACGGTTTTGTCCCCTCCGACCCGGGGGTATGGGAGCCCTACCGGGACGAGGTGCTCAAGCTCGGACGACCCGATCCCGGACCGTGTCCGACCGGTCCGACCACCGTGGTCGCGCTGGCCGTGGACGCGGACGAAGGATGGCAGCGCATGGCGCCGTTCTTCCTCCACGAGATGAATGCGTACGGGCTCTGGCAGGCCCAGGATGGCCTGGCGAACCCGTACCGGACGGTGGCCGACACCGACGAGCTGCGGGCGACCGGGAGGTACCGGGTGCTGACCCCGGCGCAATTCGTCGCCGAGGAGCAGACGTCCCCACAGGGCTTCGTCATGCTCCACCCGCTGTGCGGGGGCATGCCGGTCGACTTGGCATGGTCGAGCCTGCACCTCTTCGAGCACGAGGTGCTCCCAGCCTTGGGCTGACCGGGGCAGGGATCCTCACCGTCGCCCCGTCCTTCACGGGTGCGGCGGGAGTAGAACATTGGGATTCATGATGCCGGCAGGATCGAGTGCGCTCTTCACCTGACGGAAGGCGGTCAGCTCCGCCTCACTGCGGTTGAGGTGAAGCCAGGGCCGCTTGGCCGTCCTGATGCCGTGTTCGGAGCTGATGCTGCCACCGAGCTCCGCGACGTGGTTCAGGATGCGGTCGTCCACCGTCAGATCGTCCGGGGCGACACCGGTCACGTTGACGTGAACGTTGCCGTCTCCGGCAT
>Ga0181535_10001197_pt1 | contig 34845 bp, 17 predicted proteins | sample PEATcosm2014_Bin_44_FD_119774 | JGI IMG/M metagenome (GOLD analysis project Ga0181535, IMG submission 119774) | Peatland microbial communities from MTU Mesocosm Facility, Houghton, MI, USA - PEATcosm2014_Bin17_30_metaG | ecosystem: Environmental > Terrestrial > Soil > Wetlands > Peat | place... | reverse complement strand
TTTTCCGCCGGTCCACGTCTTCGAGACGCCGCAATTAATCGCCGCTGGAAGAGTCGAAGCGCGCCGCACGCTGCCTTCGTTTCTCTTCCTTGAAGAGGGCCAACCGGTGGGCGTCTACGCGCGCGAGCAAGGCGCGCTGGTGCCGACGCGGCTGGTGCACTCGGCCAAATCGTGGCTCTCGAATCCCGACGTCGACCGCACGGCGAAAATCCTTCCCTGGGATTCGCAGGAAACGGGCCGCGTGCTTTCTCCGGTCGAAGTTTCGGCACGCATTCTGGCCAAATTCCGCGAAGAGTGGGACCGAGCGCAGAGCGCGCCGCTCGCCGCGCAGGATATCGTCCTCACCGTCCCCGCTTCGTTCGACGAAGAGGCGCGCGAGCTGACCGTGATGGCTGCGCGCGACGCGGGAATCGAGCGCCTGACACTGCTCGAAGAGCCAGCCGCGGCATTCTACTCGTGGGTCGCCAACAACCTGGCGCAGTCGCGCAAAAAGCTTTTCGACGGGCAGACGGTGCTGGTCTGCGACGTCGGTGGCGGCACCAGCGACTTCAGCCTGATTCGCGTTTCGCGCGATGGCGATCTCATCAACTTCACTCGCACCGCGGTGGGCAAGCACCTGCTGTTGGGAGGCGACAACCTGGATCTGACGCTGGCCTGGCTGGTGGAGACCAAGCTCGGCGCCAAGCTTTCCATCCGCCAGCGCAGCGGCCTGCGGCGGCAGTGCTCCGCCGCCAAGGAAAAGCTGCTCAACGATCCCGATTTGCAATCGGTCGAGATCACCGTGCTCGGCTCCGGATCCTCACTGATCGGCAAGACGCTGCGCAGCGAGATCCGGCGCGAGGAGGCGCTGGAATTAGCCCTGGAAGGCTTTCTGCCGTTCACCGAGCGCGGCGAGGCGCCCAAAGAGGAGGCGCGCAGCCTGTTCCGCGAGCTTGGCCTGCCTTACGTTTCTGACGCCGCTGTCACTCGCCACCTGAATGCTTTCCTGGAGCCGCTCGGCCAGACGCCGGACGCCATCCTGTTCAACGGCGGCTTCTTCATTCCAAGCATTTTGCAGGAGCGCGTGGCGGACGTGATGGCGCGCTGGTATGGCCGCCGCCCCGAAATTCTGGAGAACAGCGAGCTGGATCTGGCGGTGGCGCGCGGCGCGGCGTACTACTCCTACGTTCGCTCCACCGGCAGCGGCGTGCTGGTGCGCGGCGGCCTGCCGCGCACGTATTACATCGCGCTCGGCGAGGCGCGCGATGGCAAGTTCTCCGCCGTGACCCTGGTGCCGCGCGGCGCTGAGGAAGGCACGGCGATCGGCATTGATAACGACGCGCTGCAACTGGTCGCCAACCGGCCGGTCTCGTTCCGCTTATACAGCTCGCTCACGCGCACCACGGACCTGTTGGGAGACGTGGTCGAATTCGCCGCCGGCGACGCCGAGCTGCATCGCCATGCCCCGCTCAACGCGGTGATCCGCTTCGGCAAGAAGGCCGAGGAGCGGTTGATCCCGGTCAGGCTCGGTGCGCGGCTCACCGAAATCGGCACGCTCGAAACCTGGTGCGAATCAAAAATCAGCGACAATCGCTGGAACCTGGAGTTCCAGCTCCGCAAGCCGGCCGTCCAGCAGCCGGAGGAACACAAGGCCGCCGCCGTGGTCAGCGAGCAGGCGCTCGCGGCTTCGCTGGCCCTGATCGAAGAGGTCTTTGCAGCCGGTAGCAAATCGCCCTTTCCACCCGAGGAGCTGCCGACGCGCCTGGAACAGGCCATGGGTCTGAACAGGAACTCCTGGCCTCTCTCCGCCATTCGTCCCATGGCCGACGCTTTCCTCGCCGCGGCCGCCGGCCGTAAGAAGAGCCCGGCATTTGAGATCCGATGGCTGAACCTGGCCGGCTTCTGCCTGCGGCCCGGATTTGGCTATCCGGGCGACGATTTCCGCATCGAACAGGCGCGGCGTCTCTACTCGGGCGGCATCCAGTACGCGAACCAGGTGCAATGCGAGATCGATTGGTGGATCTTCTGGGGCCGCGTCGCCGGCGGACTCAACCGCAATCAGCAGGCTGATGTGTACCAGCGGCTGTCGGGCTTCCTTTTGTCGCGCGGCAACAAAAAGCCGCAGCGGGTGAACGCGTCGTTACTGCGCGAGATGTGGCGCACTGCCTCCAGCCTGGAACTGTTGCCGCTCGGCACCAAGACCGAGCTGGGCGATGCGCTCATCAAACGCATCAGGACGGGCGACTACAGGGAGAGCGAGCTGTGGTGCGTCTCGCGCCTGGGCGCGCGCCAGCTCTTTTACGGACCCATCAACCTGTCGGTGCCGCCCACCACTGCGACTCGCTGGGCGGAAGCGCTGCTCCATAGCGCGGAGGCCGGTGACGCGCTGGCGGCACTCGCGCGCAGCACCGATGACCCGACCCGCGACCTGCCGGCGGCCACCCGCCAGACGATCCGCGCCAGGCTGGAAACGATGCCCCACGCCGTGCGCCTGCTGGCGGTGCTGGATGGCGAAGCCGGCGACGAACACGCGTTGGGCCGCATTTTCGGCGAGGAACTGCCCTCCGGCCTAGTGCTGGCGAAGGCGTAGATGGGCGTGAGGTGGGGCATGCTTTAGCTTGCCCAGACGATTCCAGGGCAAGCTAAAGAGATTGCCGAAAAAGTCCGGCAAATGCATTTTGGAGCCACAGATGAACACAGATAGGGCAAAGCAAGCCAAATTCTTTTCAAATCTGTGTGGATATGTGGCTTGTGAGCTTTTGGAGTTCCGGGCAAGCTAAAGCAAGCCCTACCTCACACCGCGAGCAGCGCTTCCACGCGAGCGGCCACCGGCCGGAGGCCCCTTCGCGCGCTGTAACCGAGCATGCCGCGCGCGTTGCGAGCACAGCGACGGGCCGCGCACTGGGCATCGATCAAACGCATCAACGCAGGATGGGCCGGCGGCAGCGCGTCCAACGATTCGGAAACGGCGCTAGGATGATCGTCAAATCGTCGTTGAACTCGTGAGCGGCGGCCGCCAGGATCGCAACGGCGCGATCGTTCTTGCTGTTCCTCTCCACGTCAGCAGGATAGGTGTGGCGAGCGTCCGCCGGCCCGGCCGCTTCCAGGCAAAGTGCTGGTAACACATAACTTGCCGGATGGCCACCTCAAGTGACCGCCCAACAGGTTATGCCAATTCGCGGTCCCCCGGTACCGCACCTACTGTACCGGAATCGTCACCGGGACACCGCCGACGGACACGGGGCTGGTCACCCCTCCAATCTGCAGCGAAATTGCGACGTTGCCTGTCTGCGCATTGGTGGGCACGGTGACATTGACCTGGTAGAGGGCCTGATAGCCCGGCGCCAGGCCGCTGAACGAGACCTGCGCCTGAGCACCGCCGATCATCACGATCGGCGTCGTAGGAGTCTCTGAAAGCGGGCTCGCTGTGGCCGCGACACCATCGGCTGGCGGGTTCGTAACCGGTCCCAGGCCGTTGGCGAAAAGCTGGATGATCTGCCCGCGCTTGGCAGGGTTGCTGGTGGTAATCAGCTTATAGCCGGGATAATCCAGAGCGCAGGCCGCTCCGCAGCTCACGAGAAACGCCGGTACGTACGTGGCCACCGGCACGGTCACCACATTGCTGAACAGGTCGCCATCGAACGACACTTTGACCTGCGTCGAGCTTTGGCCCTGCAATTCCCTCGGCGTCACCAGGTTCAATTGGCCCGCGTCGAGGAAGTAAGGGCCGCCGGGATAAGTGGCGCCGGGAACGTCAAAGCTGACGCCTACGGCGTCGAAGTTGATGGGATAGACGCAGGGCCCGGCCGGACACTGCAGGAGGAATTGGTCAAAAGCGCCGCTGAAGCCGTAGTTGAACCCGCTTCCGTAAATCGATACATACGATCCGGGCGCAATTGTCGTCAGGCCCGCCGCGGCGTCCACCACTCCCGGTACGCCTGCGCTGGTAACCGCAATCGAGGGCGGAGTCTGGATGTTGGCCGCGAAGTAATCCGGGATGCCGGCGGCGTTGTAGTTGATGATCGGCTGGCTCACGGTCGAACCCAGCACGACGTCCATCCACGCCCAGCCGAACTGATCCGTAGGACAAGTGACGCTGGTTTTGCTGGAGGCCGGTGAGCAGGCGGGATGGCCGGACGCGCTTGTCATGGTTACAGTGCCGGTTCCTGCGGCTGCACTGAATGTCACCGGAGCGCCGGACACCGGCACGCCGAACTGGTCCGTGATCTGCAAATACGGCAAGGCTCCGGTGTCAGTGCCGGGCGGGCCTTCGAGAATCGTGCTTTCCGGTGAGAAGCTTGGCTCGATGCTGTGCGCCGTGCCCGATCCCACCAGCAGCATGAAGGGAATGTGAGCGCCAGACCCTTGCAGCGCGATGCTGCCGGAATACTCCCCCGCGGGGGGCGCCGAGCCGGCCAGCGTCACGGTCAGAGTGGCGGACGCACCACCGGCCAGCGTGCCGCTGGACAGGGTCGCGGTGACCGCGGCTGCCGCCAGGGAACCGGCGGCGCCATTCACCGTGCAGCAGGAAACCTTCGGAGTGAGCGTTACCGAGCCCGAGCTAAGATTGGTCACGGTGATGTTCTTCGCAATCGGCAGCGAGCCGGACTGCAGAATGCCAAAAGAGACCGTAGCCGGCTCAGCGGTGAGGGTGGCGCTGCTGGCAGCCCCGGCATCCAGCATACCGGCGCCAATCCATTCCACATCGACCGGGTTGGCGGAATCGTCCACGGTCACGCTCTGGGCCGAAGAATTGACGATCAGCGACCGTACCTGAGTGCCGCGCTGAATCTGAGATCCACGCGCCTGGATCGCCAGCGCCGCGGCGCCCGCCACCAGGGGAGTGGCAAGGCTCGTGCCATCCACCGCCATGAACCCATTGGCGCTGTACAGGGGTGAATCGTAGGCGTCGAAGCTTTGCGTGGGCACATAAAAGCCCCCGTAGAGAGCCGAGGAGGGATCCCATCCCCCTGTGGCCACCACATCCGGTTTGAGCTGGCCATCGGGCGTTGGGCCGAAGGAGGAATAGCCTGCGACTACGTTCGCCAGAAGTGCGGCGTCCGCCAGAGCCTGGCTCATAGTGGTGGTTTCCTGCTCCTGGCCGCCCAAATCGATGGTGACCTGCTGCAGCGGGTTGGCATCGATGTAGGTCTGCAAATTCAGGCCGTCGGAGTTGGAGATCGCGACCGATGGACCCGACTCCAGAATACCCACCGGAGCGGAAGAGAAGCCGAACGGGGCGACAGTGGTTCCAGCGGGCAGGATATAGATGAAGCCCACCGCACCGGCGGCCTGCGCATTGAAGGCCGGCGTGTCGAAGCCGCACGTACTGTATGCAATCAAGGCGAAGGAATTGCTCAGCGATCCGTTCGGCAGAGCAGTGCAGGCCGTGGCATCACCGATTTTCGACACGTCCACCAGGGGAGCGATGTTGGCGCCGTCGGCCGACGGGAAGAAAGTAGAGTCCCCCGCCAGAGCGACGATGTTCTTCACGTTGGATGGCGCGCCGGCAGCGGTGACGCTCACGCTGGGCTCCATAATGTGCGAACTGGTAGTCGCCCCTACCGAAATCACGTCCGGCGCGTTGGACGGCGAGTTGATGGTGTTGAAGCTGGGGTAGGTACCATAGTTGTCGGAAAATGCGTCCGCTCCGTCGTTGCCCGCGGAGGTCACGATCACCGGAATGGGGATCGTGCTGGAGAGCGAGCCGGCAGGCCGGGCGCTGATCGCCGCCTGTTCGAACGCGGAAGCCAGCGGATCGGTTTTCCAATCGGAAACCGCCAGGCCGCCGTACGACATGTTGATCACATCCATGCCATCTTTCACAGCGTCGCTAAGAGCCTGGATTTCTACTTCTTCGGTGGTGAAGCCGAATGTGCCGGCAATCTTGTACACGCCGATGTACGCCTTGGGCGCCATCCCAGTCATGGTGAGGGCCGATCCGCTGGCCGGGACGGCCGGAGCCGTAATCGTATTCCCCGCAGCCACCATCGCGACCGCCGTGCCATGGCCATGGCGATCGTGCGGAAACGGATCGTCCGGGTCCGAGTCCGCAGCCGGGTTAGAGCCGGTTCCGGCGCCCAGCAGCTGAATGTAACTGCGTGCCACGATCACCTTGCTGTTGGTATAACTGGTGCACGTAGTGGAGGTGCCCGTGCTCCCCGAGCCGATCTCCAGCGGAAAGCCGCTACACAGCGGATAGCCGGACGGCGTGGAAAGCGAAGAGTCCTGAAACGCCGGGTTGGTGAGGTCGATGCCGGAATCCAGGATGGCGATCTTGATTCCCTTGCCCGCATTCGATTCTCCGCCCACCATATTCCAGGCGGCCTGGACATTCATCAATAGCACCGCTTGGTTGAGCTGTGCCTTCATGCGGCGCATCGGTGTCACCGACTTCACACCCGGAATGGCGCGCAACTCGTCGATCTTGTGCCCGGGCGCAGAAACGAAGACGGCATTCAGCAGGTGCGACACCTGGCTGGTGACGCGAATGTGCCGCGCCATGAGTTCGTTGACCACGGCGCCTTGCCTGGCTTCGATCTGCCGCCGGTAGTCGGCGGCGGCCGCAGACTCGACGTCAGCCCGAGACGGAAAGCGAGCAGCCACCGGCGGGTCATCCAAAACCATCACATAGCGGTCCGGGACAAAAGGCCGAAATGCCGGCGCCGCCGCCGCGCCGAGCGCGAGCAGAGCGACACAGGCCAGCCCTAAGCTGCCACGAGATACGGACGTAACCGTCCAGTACATTCCAGGTTTCGCACGGTGGTGTTTCACGCTTCTATTGTAGGATGCGGCGCACCCGGCCATACAGATCACTTAAGTTGACTAGGCGGCCCGTTTGGACGGGCGAGAGAGCACATGCCGGCGAAGGCGTCGTCCGCAAAACCCGGGGCTGACGCCGCGAGCCTCAGGCGGTTTCTTTGGTGCGGCTGAGCAGCCCCAGCGCGGCGGTTGTCACGCGGTCCGCGGTGAAGCCGAAATACTGTAGCACTTCGCCGCCGGGCGCCGACGCGCCGTATCGGTCCAGCCCGATGACGACGCCTTCGTCGCCGGCGAAACGGCTCCAGCCCAGGGTCGCGCCCGCCTCTACGGTCACCCGCTTGCGGACCGCCTTGGGCAGGACGCTTTCCTGGTACGCCGCATCCTGCTTCCCGAACAGCTCCCAGCTCGGCAGGCTCACCACCCGCGCCCGCACGCCTTGACTCTGCAGCGTGTCGCGGGCCTGCACGCAAAGCGCGACCTCTGACCCGGTGCCGATCAGGATCACGTCCGGCGCGCCGCCTGCGGCCTCGGCCAGAATGTAGCCGCCACGCGCCACGCCAGCCTCCTTGGCGTTCGAGCGGTCGAGATGCGGTACGTTCTGCCTGGTCAGCACAATCAGCGAGGGTCCCTGGTGCTCGGCGGCGAACGCCCAGGTTTCGGCGGTTTCGGTGGGATCGGCGGGCCGCAGCACGGTCAGGCCCGGAATGGCGCGTAATCCGGCCAGTTGCTCCACCGGCTCGTGCGTGGGGCCATCCTCGCCCACGCCGATGCTGTCGTGCGTGAATACGTAAATGACGCGCAACTGGCTGAGCGCGCCCAGGCGGATGGCCGGCTTCATGTAGTCAGAGAACACCATGAAGGTGGCGCTGAAGGGCAGCACACCGCCGTGCGCCGCCATACCGTTCACCGCCGCGCCCATGCCATGCTCGCGCACTCCGAAAGCCAGGTTGCGCCCAGCGTAAGCCCACTCGCCGCCCACCGCGCCCTGCGTGCCGGGGCCTTCCGCCTCGGGCGGCTGGAAATCGCCCAGTCCTTTGAGCGCCGTTTCGGTCGACGGGTTGAGATCGGCTGATCCACCCATCAAATTGGGGATGCGCTGCGCCAGCGCGTTCAACGCCAGCCCGCCCGCCACGCGCGTGGCGATCGGTTTATCGGTCAGCTGCCATTTCGGCAGACCGGCTGCCCAATCCGTAGGGAGCTTGCCCGCGATCGCCATCTCCAGCTCGGCCGCTTCACTCGGATAGGCCGCGCGGTATGCGCCGAGGCGGGTCTGCCAGTCTTGCTGCGCTTTAGCGCCCTTGTCCACCGCCTCGCGGAAGCAAGCGAGCGCTTCGGGTGGAATGAAAAACTTGTCCGTGGTAGGCCAGCCCAGCGCCTTCTTGGTTGCCAGCAGCTCGTCTTCGCCAAGCGGCGAGCCGTGGGCGGTGAAGCTATCCTGCTTCTTCGGGCTGCCGTAGCCGATATGCGTGCGCACCAGGATCAGCGAGGGCCGGCTGTCGGCCTGGGCTTCGGCAATGGCGGCGGCGACCTCCGCGGTGTCGTTGCCGTCCGCAACGTGGCGCGTGTGCCAGCCATACGCTTCGAAGCGCCGCGCGACGTCCTCGGTGAAGATCAATCCTGTGGCGCCTGCCAGCGAAATGTGATTGTTGTCGTACAGGTAAATCAGTTTGCCCAGCCGCAGGTGGCCGGCCAGCGACGCCGCCTCCTGCGTGACGCCTTCCATCAGGTCGCCATCGCCGCAAATGGCGTAGATGTAATGGTCGATAATCTGGTGCCCGGGGCGGTTGAAGTGCGCCGCCAGCCACGCCTCGGCAATCGCCATGCCGACGCCGTTGCCGAAACCTTGGCCGAGCGGCCCGGTAGCCACCTCAACGCCGGGCGTGTGGCCGCGCTCCGGATGGCCCGGCGTCTTGCTGCCCAGCTTCCGGAAATGTTTCAGCTCATCGAGCGGCAGGTCGAAGCCGGTCAAATGCAACAGGCTGTAGAGCAGCATCGAGCCGTGGCCGGCGGAAAGCACGAAGCGGTCGCGATCGAACCAGCCCGGGTCCTTCGGATTGAATTTCAGGAACCGCGTCCACAGCGTAAAAGCCATGGCGGCTGCGCCCATCGGCATGCCGGGGTGCCCCGAGTTCGCGTTCTGAACCGCGTCCGCGGAAAGGATGCGGATGGTGTTGATGCACAGATCGTCGAGAGTGGTGGTGGCGGGCAAGGGATGATTCCTTTCGTGGGCAACTCACATTTTACGATGCCGCGGGTGCGCCACGCTCTGGCTTGCCCGTCCTCTTTAGCAGCCGGCGCCGGACGCGCCGCCCTTGGGTATCATCGTGACCTTCCGCTACCTTAAACTAAAGTGCCATGAACCTGCTCGTCCCGAATCTTGGCTCGACTTCGCTCAAATACCAGATTCTGGAGATGCCCGCGGAGACGGTGCTAGCCAAGGGCAAACTGGAGCGGGTGACGGATTACGGCGAAGCTCTGGCACGCGTTGCCGGCACCGGCATCAGAATCGATGCCATCGCGCTCAAAGCCGTGCACGGCGGGCCGGGTTATCGGGGAACGTTTCTGGTGGATGAGGCCGTGCTCGCCGCCATGCGTCGTTACCTGGCTGCGGCAGCGCTGCACAACGCGATCTACCTGGCCGCCATCGAAGGATTCGAGAGGGCCATGCCGGGTCTGCCGGTCGTTTGCGCGTTCGAGCCGGAGTTTCACACCACGATTCCCGAGTACGCCCGGATCTACGGTGTCCCTGCGGACTGGCGTGCCGAGGGTGTGGCCAAATATGGATTTCACGGCGCCTCGCACCAGTTCATCGCCGGCCGCGTCCGCCAGCTACTCGGTCGCGACGCGAAGCTGGTGAGCTGCCACCTGGGCGGCAGTTCGTCCATCTGCGCCATCGTCGGCGGTCATTCCATCGACACCACCATGGGCTTCTCGCCGCAATCGGGCTTGGAGAACGCCACGCGCTCGGGCGACGTGGACGTGTTCGCCGTGCTCTATATGATGGAGCGCCGCGGCTGGAGCGTGGAGGAAGTGCGGCGCCAATTAGCCCAGGCGAGCGGACTGGCCGGGATCTCGGGCGTCCCCGGCGGCGATGTGCGCGACCTGGAGGCATCGGCCGCAGGCGGCAGCCGCGACGCTGCCATCGCGCTGGCTGTCTTCGTTTACCAGGTCAAGAAGACCATTGGCGCCTATGCCGCTGCCATGGGCGGCCTCGAAGCCGTCGCGTTTACCGGCGGAATCGGCGAAAACTCCGCCCGCCTGCGCGCCGCGTGCTGCGAAGGACTGGAGTTCCTCGGCATCCGCCTGGACCGTGAACGAAACGAGGGCGGCGCTGGCGACCGCACCGTATCCGCCGCCGGCTCGCCGGTCACCGTGCTCGCCCTGGCGACCAACGAGGAACTGATTGTCGCCCGCCGCGCCTGGCGTGTGCTGAAAGCATAGCCACTCAATAGCAGCTCGTGGCACGGGCCGTCCGGCCTGCTGAGCCAAGAGTCGTCTCGGCTCTTTTTGCTTCGATTGACCACGGGATGATCTGAAAAGAAATGTCGAGACGGCTCTCGACACGACAGCAGCACTGCCTGCGCCATGCCGCCCATCGGACAGCGCCTGCCCCTTCGGCGCCTCTCCTCTTGACATTCTAAAGGAAGAGGTGCATACTCCTTTTGGATGTCTACAAGAGAGACCAAATCGGATATTCTGCAGGGCACGCTCGACTTGATGGTGCTGCGGACGCTGGCCACCATGGGGCCGCAGCACGGATTCGGGCTGGCCCAGCGAATCCAGCAGATTTCGGGCGGCGCACTCGACCTGAATCAGGGCACGCTGTACCCGGCCCTGTTGCGTCTGGAGCATCGCGGATGGATTCGTTCGCAGTGGGGCGTCTCCGGAAATAACCGGCGTGCCAAGTTTTACGAAATTACGGCCGCGGGGCGTAAGCAGGTGGAAAAGGAATCTGCGGACTGGGCGCGGACGGTCCAAATCATGGACCGGTTCGTGCGCCTGGCGGAGACGGAGTGACCCATGCTGGGAATCTGGATGCGCATCCGGGAGCTGTTCCGTGGAACGCGGTTGGACGGCGAGTTGGACGAAGAGGTCAACCTTCACTTAGAGATGATAGAAGAGGAATTCCGGCGCCGTGGAATGAACCAGGCCGAAGCCAGGGCCGCCGCTCGCCGCGAATTCGGCGGCGTGGCGCTCGCTAAGGAAGCCTATCGCGACCAGCGTGGATTCCCGCGCCTGGAAATCTTCGTCAAAGACGCACGCTATGCGTTGCGCGGCTTGCGCCGCAGCCCGGGCTTTACCGCGGCCGCGGTGCTTTCGCTGGCGCTCGGCATCGGAGCCAATACCGCAATTTTCTCCCTGTTCCACACACTGATGCTGCGCATGCTGCCGGTGGCGCACCCCGAGCAACTGATTTCCATCAATCGCACCGGCGGCTGGGGCGTGGGAACCGTTTCGGAGCCGCTCTACCGGCAGATCGCCGGGCGCACCGACCTCTTTAGCGGCGTCATCGCCTCCAACAGGGTGCAAAAGGTGCGATTCAGGCCGCGCACGGGAGACCGCGAAGAATACGCGCAAAGAGAATACGTGTCGGGCAACTACTTCCGGGTGCTCGGAGTCCAGCCGGTCATGGGCCGGCTTTTCTCCGCTGAGGACAACCGCGTCCCCGGCGGGCACCCACTGGCGGTGCTGAGTTATGACCTGTGGCGCAACCATTTCGGTGCAGACCCCGCCGCGCTGGGCCGCACGGTGCTGGTCGATCAACAACCGCTGACGGTGATCGGCGTCGCCGCGCCGGGCTTTTACGGCGTAGAACTGGAGCGGCGCGCCGAGATCTGGGTGCCGTTCATGATGTCCAGCGGCCAGGTGACGAGTCCCAACATGTGGTGGCTCTCGATGATCGCGCGCAAGCGGCCGGAAGTATCGCGCCAGCGGGCACAGGCGGCTCTGAGTGTTCTCATGCGGCAGCACCTGACGGCGCTCTACGGGCCGCGTTATGACGCGGCGTTTCGCGAAAAGGCGCTCGGGCAGCGGCTCGAGGTTCGCGAGGGCGCGCTCGGCCTGTCGATGCTGCGGGAACACTTCGGCAAGCCGCTCGGCGTTCTGCTGGCGCTGGTCGCGCTCGTGCTGCTGGCCGCATGCACCAATGTGGCGAACCTGCTGCTGGCACGCGGCGCCGCCCGCCAGAAGGAGACGGCCCTGCGGCTTTCGCTCGGCGCCACGCGTACCCGCCTGGTGCGCCAGGCGCTCACCGAAACCTTGTTGATCGCGGCCGCCGGCAGCGCGCTGGGTATCGGGCTGGCAGCCTGGGGCGTGCGCGCCGTCGCCGGCTTTTTGCCCGAGCAGGCGGGCAACCCGTTTTCGAATGCGCCCGATCTGGCGCTGCTGGCCTTTACCATCGCAATTTCGGCGGGTTCGGCGTTGTTATTCGGCCTGGGTCCGGCGCTGCGTTCCACCGCCGTTCATCCAGCCGCCGCGCTGCGCTCGGGTGGCGCGGACCCCGGCCGCCCGGCTCTGCGCCGCACGCTGGTGGTGGCGCAAGTGGCGTTCAGCGTGGTCCTGGTGGCCCTGGCGTTCCTCTTTGGACATAGCCTGCTCGCCATGCGCTCCGTCGACCTGGGCTTCCGCAATCAGAATGTGATTGCTTTCAGCCTGGATTTTCCGCGGCTGTGGAATGGAAACGCCCAGCAGGCGCAGGATCGGTTGATGCAGACGCTGGCCGCCACTCCGGGCATCTACTCGGTCAGCGGCGCATTCCCCCCTCCGGTTATGATCGGCTCGTCTTCCGATGCCAGTATTCGCGTGCCAGGCTCAGAACGCACTGTGACCCGGCCGGCGGACGTGGACGTTACTTACGTGGCGCCCCGCTATTTCGAAACCATCGGCGCCACGCTGAAAGGCCGCGATTTCGACCGGAACGACACTGCCACCGGTCCCAAGGTCGCGGTGGTCAACGAGGCCTTCGTGCGCGAGTTCCTGCCCGGTGAGTCCCATCCCGAGTCTCGCTGGCTCAGCTTTGACGACGATCGGCCCGAGGGCGGCGAGCGCACCGGGATCGTCGGCGTGGTGCATGATATCCGGCAGAATGGCATTCAGGACAAGATCGTGGCCAGGGTATACGTGCCCCTCTCGCAGCACAAAGTGAGTTACCCGCCGGATATTCTGGTGCGAACCGCTTTGCCGCTACCTGCCGTCCGGGCCGTGGTCCGGCGCGAGCTGCCGCAGCTTGGCGCGGGCCTTGTCGTCGCCGACGTGACGACGATCCGCCAGCGGATCGACGATTCGATTTTCGAGCAGCACCTGCTGGCCACGCTCGGCGGCTTCTTCGGAGTGCTGGCGCTGGTGCTGGCCGCGGTGGGGCTCTACGGCGTGATGTCGTATGGGATGGCGAGGCGGGCGGGCGAAATCGGCATCCGCATGGCGCTCGGGGCGAAGCGCGTTGACGTAGTCGGCATGGTGCTCGGTGATGCCATGGTTCTGTTTTCGGGCGGCCTCATCCTCGGCTTCCCGCTGGAATGGGCAGCGGCGCTCGCGGTTCATTCCCTGCTCTTCGATATCGCCGCGGCAGACCCGGTGGCCTTCGGCGGGACCGGCGCCGTTCTGATCGCGGTAGCGCTGGGAGCGGCATTTCTCCCGGCGCGCCGCGCCGCATCCATCGACCCGATGCGCGCCCTGCGCCACGAGTGAAGGTTCACAACCCCTCTGGGGCAAGTGGGGCAGGCGCTTCCGCCTGCCAACTCCGAAAGCCCTGCCCACCCTGAGGGAGCGGTCGTCCCGGTCGCCGGAACCGGCCCTAACCGTGCCGGATCACCAACACATCGCCGTGCTTGACCAGATACTCTTTGCCCTCCAGTCGCAGCAGGCCCTTTTCGCGGACACCGGCATAGCCGCCGTGATCCACCAGCGCCTGCCAGTTCACCACCTCCGCGCGAATGAACTTCTTTTCAAAATCCGAGTGAATGGCCCCGGCAGCCTTTACCGCGGAGCTGTTCATGGGGATGGTCCAGGCGCGGCATTCGTCTTCGCCGGCGGTGAGGAAGCTCATCAGGCCGAGCAGTGAATACGTGGCGGTGATCAGCCGCTCGAGGCCGGATTCCTTGAGCCCATAGCTGGCCAGGTAGTCGGTCTGCTCGGCGGGCGGCAGTTCGGCAAGCTCCGCCTCGATCTTGCCGCACACCGCGGTCGCCGCAGTCTGGGCGCGCCCCGCAAGAGGGCCTTCGCGAAACTCGCGCTCCCGTTCGGCCATCCGCGCCGCGTCACCCTCACCCAGGTTTAAAACGCAGAGCAGCGGCTTCCTCGAAAGGAACTGAAAGCCGCGAATGCGCTTTTCGTCGTCGGCATCGAGGGTGAGCTGGCGCAGCGGCTGGTTCTGTCCCAGCGCAGCCTGGCACCGCGTCAACAGCTCGAATTCACGATCCAGCTCCGGGTTCTTGATCTTCTTGCGATCCTTGTCGAGGCGCTCCAGGCGTTTTTCGATCACCACCAGGTCGCTGAGAATCAGTTCGGTTTCGACGTCGTCGAGATCGCGCAGTGGGTCGACCGAACCCTTCTCGTGCGGGACGGTTTCGTCTTCAAACAGGCGCAGCACATGGGCAAAAGCATCGCCCACGCGGAGGCTGGCGACATAAGCGGGATCGCGCAGGCTTTCCCGGGAGACGGAGGGCATGTCCACGTACTCGACCGTCGCGTGAGTTACCTTGGGAGGCTCGAAGAGGCGGCCGAGCGCCTCCAGACGCGCGTCCGGGACTTTAGCGACGCCGGTGCGCGCGGCCGTGGACCCCATGCGGGTCTCGTGGTGGACTCCGGTCAGAATGGCGAACAGAGAGGTCTTGCCCGTCATGGGCAGGCCGATGATGGCAGTCTTCATAGGATGGGGGCTTACAGGGGTACTTCCACCTGCGTGAGAATGTGTTCGATGATGCGCTCGCCCGCGTCGGGGCGGCGCTCCACCAGGGTGTTCCGAGTGTTGATCACGACCCGGTGTGCGCAGACAGGCACCGCGAGCCGCTTGACGTCGTCCGGAATCGCGTAGTCGCGGCCCTCGATCATGGCGAGCGCCTGCACCGCCCGATAGAGTGCCTGCGCGCCGCGCGGGCTGACGCCCAGCGCCAGCGATTCGTGGCGCCGTGTCTGTTCGACGATGGCGAGGATGTAATCCACAACCGCTTCCTCCACCAGCACTTCGTGCGCCGCGTCCTGCAAATGCAGGATGTCATCCGCGACCAGGCCGCTCGGGCCTGCCTCCGGCAGGGAGCCGCCGGACTGGCGGATGATTTCGCGCTCGCTGGCAGCGTCCGGGTAGCCGATGCGCAGCCGCATGAAGAAACGGTCCAGCTGCGATTCCGGCAGCGGGTAAGTGCCGTGATGCTCGACCGGATTCTGGGTGGCGATCACCATGAACGGGCGCGGCAGCGAGTGCGGATGCCCGTCGATGGTCACCTGGCTTTCGTTCATCGCTTCCAGCAATGCCGATTGTGTCTTGGGAGTGGTGCGGTTGATTTCGTCCGCCAGCAGAAAGTTGGTGAAGATGGGGCCCGGCTTGAACTCAAATGCCTCCGACTGCAGGTTGTAGATGGTGACGCCGAGCACGTCGCTGGGCAGCATATCGCTGGTGAACTGCAGCCGGTGAAAACGGCACGCGATGGCACGCGCCAGGGCCTGCGCCAACGTGGTTTTGCCGACACCAGGGACATCTTCGATCAGCAGATGGCCGCGAGCCAGCAGGCAGACCAGCGAAAGCCGGATGACTTCCGGTTTGCCGCGAATCGCCAAACCGAGTGCGCTCTCGAGCCCGTCGAACTTGGGGACAACCCGCGGCGGGACCCCAGCCGGAGCAGCGACCAACGATTCCCGCTCGGTCATTACAATGCCATGATAGCGAAACCCGCGCTGGGCGGCGCGCCGCGTCGCGGATCGAGCGGTGGCGGGCGAGCCCGTCTTTCAGGTAAACTCGAAGTTTCAGCCCGCCCGCACCAGCTTTTCCCTTTGGCGACAAGGGGCGCGTAGCTCAGTTGGTTAGAGCGCCTGCTTCACACGCAGGAGGTCACAGGTTCGAGTCCTGTCGCGCCCACCATTTCATCCCAGTAACTCCCGCTCAGCCCACGCCCACAAAAACCTCGTGACCGCGGGCCGTAACCGGCACCACCGCCTCCACCTTCCCGCCGCGCACCAGGACCGCCTGATCGAAGTTATTCACCGTCGGGCATACGTGCGCGGGCAGCAGGTACAGCAGCTCGCCGCGCGACGGTGTTCGACCGCTCCGCACCTCGAGGGGCAGATGTTCCTCGCTTGGCTTCAGCCCCATCAGCCCCGGCCGCCCCATCACGTCGCAGGTTGGCACACCTGCATCTGCCGACACTGCCTTGTGACCGGCGTCGCAAGTCACGCGGCTGTTCTGCGGACGGCTGACTACCATCGACAACACCAGAGCCGCCGGCACAAACCCATAGCCCGGCAGCTCTGCCAGGCTGTTCCGGTCGTTGTACACGATGGTGCCCGGCGACACCCGATGTACAAACCCCCCTTCGCCAAACGGGGCAAAGCTCAGCGCATGCGGCATCGCCGGGATTCCGGACGTGATCACCTCTTTCACTTCGATCCCGCTTCGCTTGAGATACGCAGCCAGTTCCAGCAGCCGGGAGTATCCCTCCACTGCGAGCGCCGGCGCCGCCGGATCAGTGTTCCTGATGTGTCCATCGTAGTGATGCAAGCCGCAAAACCGTAGTCCCGCCTTCTGAACCTGATCGATCAGCTCGCGAACCTCCTCGAAGTGGTCTTCCGCCATCCCGGTCCGATCCATCCCCGGGTTGAGATCGACGAACACGCCGACCGCGCTGGCGCGCCACTCATCCAGTTGATCGGCGCTTTCCACCAGCGTGGAGATCCGGCGGTCCGGATGCGCTGCTGCAATCTCACGCGCCCTGGCGGCATTCGGGCCCATCAGCGGAAATGCGATCACTACATCTTCCATCCCCGCGTCGAGCGCCGCGGCAAGTTCGAGGGTGATCGCGCACTTGGCGGCTCTTACCCCGCGGGCCACGAGGCGGCTCATCGTGTAGCCAAGCTTCGCCGTTTTCAAGTGCGGCCGCCACCGGTTCGCATCACCGTTCATCATTCGCAGCGCGGCGGAAATATTCGCCTCGATCATCTCGGTATAGATCAACAGCGAAGGCGTGGACAGAGTCTGCGAACCCTCAACCTCGTATGGTGCTGCGGACTCAGGTGCGCTAATGGACGAAGGCATCGTTTCATTATCCCTTCCAGAGACTCGCGCCCTGCCGCCCTTGGTGAGCGCTCTATCGACCAGCGGTAGCACGCACCTTAAGGATGATCCGGAGGTACGAGGTCAGGCGCGGCGAGCCGTCATCCGTGACCGCAACAATGATGTGTGCCGTGCCGGTGCCCGAGCAGCCGCCACCCATAGGCAGCCACAACGGACGGCAGGCCGACGTAGGCGTCACGACGGCGATGGGTGTTTCGGCTCCCGCAATGGTAACGGCGGCGAGATTTCCGTCCGCGCTGCCCGCCTCCGCATAGTGGAACCATCGGTAGTGCAAGCTCTGGCCGTCCGGATCGTGGCTTTGGCTGGCGTCCAGCGCCACAGCCTTGCCGACTTCCGCGTCGATGAGGATGGGTCTGCTTCCCGGCTGGCCATTCACTTCCACAACCGGATTGTGATTGGCGTGAGCGTAATCGGCAGTGGTCCAGTTCATGCGGGCCGCAAAGTCGTTTTGGAAGGCCTCCCTCCATCGCCAGATCGTGGCCTGGTCGGACGTGTACTCCTTGTCATCCAGGCCGCGCACGGTGTCTTGGGAGGTCACGCGTGAAAAGAGGTCGCCGCCTTGCGTCCAGATGGGACGGGTCTCTCCGTGCGGAAGCCGGTAAACGTACCGGCCACCCCAGCCGCCCCAGTCGGGCCTGCGCCAGGCGTCGAGCCCGTTGTCGATCAAGCCAAGGAAGGATGGCGTGTCTCCTTCCATGATGAACAGAAACCGCGGATACACTTTGCCCAGCGGACCCTTGCTGCGGATGTTCGCGTCCAGCCATTCATTGGTCACGGTCCGAAAATCGGCGCCGGCGCCGTTGCGGTAGTACATGTCGCCGCTGATGCCGGTCCAGGTGGCGTAGTAGTATTCGTCTCCTACCTGGGTTGATGGCTGCACGATGTAGAACAGGTTCGGAAACTCGCGCCGGATCCAGGGCCCTGCGTCGTCCTGGTCGGAGATGGAATACACCCGCAGCTTTTCGACGAACTTCTCCACCCCGTCGGGCGGCCGGGTTGCGCGCACGCGGAGGAGCGCTTGCGCCAGGGTGTTCGCGCCGCCCCAGATGCAGACCCACAAAGGGCGGCTGTCATCGCGGTCGGCGGCACGGATGATCGCCTGCGCGCCTTCCGAGTTCTGGTCCAGGCCGGTGGCCGCCATGCCGTACCCGCGCTGTCCGGTGAAAACCCGCCCGTCGAGGTCCTCCGCGGTCGGCCAGCCATTGGCGTGAAGAAGCAGGTTGCCCCGCACCTGCCCGTACGCCTGGATCAGCTTGCGCATCGTTTCGGGATGCACCACCGTCTTCTGCCAGGTGGACGTAGCCGCGACCAGAGCCTCGATGTCGATTTCGTTCGAGTAGAGCAACAGGCGCACGAGCGACATCTGATCGTCGGGTTCGTTGCCGATGTCGCTGATAATGATCGCGCGCGGGTGTCCCGCGAAATCGTCGATGTGCGCCGGCGGCAGAGAGGCCCCGGCCAGGAACCGGCCGCCCGCCAGTATGATTCCCGCGAGCAGCGCTCTAACTGCAGTCATTGACCCTCCGCATACTGGCGCACTGTCCGGAACCGATCTGCGCAGCGGCCTAAGTGAGCGACTCCAGAACTCCGCGCTCCGCCTTGTCGGGATCGTTTTTCAGCTCGCACTGATCGTCGAACATCATCGTCTGCCCGCCGGCAGCGTTGTGGGGAGCCCACTTGGGAAGGCTTGGATGATTCGGGTCGCCCTTGCGGGCCAGGGCGATCCAGGCGTCGCTCATCTTCGCGCCCAGCGCGCGGGCGCGCTCTCCTCCGCCGGTCATCGCTTCGCAGCGGTCGGTGTTGTCGAAGCAGAAGCTCAGCTCGGCGCAGTGGAATGCCATGGGCCTCCCGTCGAGCACCGGCGTCTGCCACGTGAACCAATAAAGGTAGGCCGGCGCTTTGCCTTGCGCGGCCTTGAGAGCGGCTTGTTTTACCGCATTGCCGCGCACCGAGGAGGCCATGATGATCGAGTACAGCTGGAAGGGCCGCGCCTTCGGATGGCCCTGCCGGACGACTTCGATGATCTCCTTGCTTTTCCCGGCGTATCGTTCGTCGACGCGCGCCGCGAGTTGCTCCTCGGTCATCGAGAATGCGTCCGGGTGATCGATTCCATTGATGAATTCGTTCAGCACGGTGCCCACGATGAGGGGCACGTCCGCCGAGATCTCCGGCGCCCGCGGATCGAACGTCTGGGCCGGGATGATCTTGCCGTCCACGCAGGGGCTCCAGCCGAGCGCGCGAGCCATGCGGCGGAAGTCCGGCGGCCCGGAGGGCGGCGGCGACAGCTTGTGCTGGGCGGCCAGCGCGGCGCCCAGCAGACGGTCCACCGGAACATCCCGCAACTTGTCCACGTCCGCCTTCGAAATCGAGAGTTCCTCGAGCACGGCTGCAGCAAGCTTGCTGGTGTCCGCTGCTTCCGCCACGCGCAACATAGATCCGCTCTGAATCGAAGCGCGTTGGAACAGCCCCTTGGCCGAAGGCATCGCCATCAGCGTGCCTACTTTGCCGCCGCCGCCCGATTGCCCGAAAACCATCACTCGGGCCGGATCTCCGCCGAAATTCGGAATATTGTCGCGCACCCATTCGAGTGCCGCGACCAGGTCCAACATGCCGGCGTTGCCGGAAGCCTGATATCGTTCGCCGAACTCGGATAGATTCAGGAACCCGAAGGTGTTGAGCCGGTGATTGAGACTGACCACCACCGCATCGCCCCGCCGGGACAGGTTCTCGCCGTCGTACGACTGGAGTTCCTGACCTGAGCCGGCCGAGAAACCGCCTCCGTGCAGCCATACCATGACCGGTCTTTTCCGGTTGTCGTTGATGCCTGGCGTCCAAATGTTGACGCGCAGACAGTCCTCTCCCGGCTGGCCATCGTCCCAGCGGAACATGAAGGCGTTCTCGTCGCTGTTCCAGCCGGCGCGCGGGAAGAACGGACAGACCTTGCCGAAGTACAGGGAACTGCGGACCCCCGCCCAGGGCTCCGGGCGGGCCGGGGGCATGAAGCGGTTCTTGCCGGCGGTGGACGCGCCGTAAGGAATTCCTTTGAAGATGTGGATGCCCCGGTGCGTGTATCCACGGACCTTGCCGGCCGTGGTTTCAACCAGGTTTTTCGTGTCGCTCACCGCCATCCGGTCGGGCTCCACTTCCGTGTGTTTTTCTGACTGCACGGCGCTGACGGGGGTTGTTGCCAGGTCTGAGGCAGCCAGACCTCCAGCCAGTGCGGCGGTGCTCTTCAGCCAGGTGCGGCGACTACTCTGATTCGCGGACATAGCGCACTCCTATCGCTCCTTCGGACAACATTGCCCGGTTGCATCTGCCACCCATCGTAACTCCGTTGCCCCCGCGCGCAGCGCCATAGGGCAACCCTCATCCGGTGATCCGGCCGCGCGGTTTTCCAGGCCGGCAAAGGCGTATCGCGTGGCATCGGGCAGCCGCTCTTTGCCGCCCGGCATCCCGGCGCCCGCCCGCAATTCTTTTGGCGCCACAGAAATAGGAGAACATAGAGGTTTATGCCTGGAAAGACGCAGCAGGTCCGTAGCCTGCCTTACCCTGCCGTCGCCCTCTGTCTCGCAGCAGTTCTGCTGCAAGGCTGTACGGCCTCCGGCGAGCGGAGGGCGACGGCTGCCGCGCCGCCGCTCGTTACCGTGATGGAAGTCCAGCCGCGATACGTTCCCATCTTTGCCGATTTCGCCGCGCAAACCTACGCGCGCAACATGGTGGACGTGCGCAGCCGGGTGGAGGGCTATGTCGACCGATGGCTCTTCCAGCCGGGCGCGGAGGTCGCGGCCGGCCAGGTGTTGTACGTGCTCGATCTGCGGCCGTTTGAAGCCAGCGCGGAGCAGGCCCGCGGCAACCTGCGGCAGAGCGAAGCCGACCTCGATTTCGCCCGCAAGCAGGTTTCGTTGTTGCAGGCGCAGGCGAGCCTTGCTTCCGCGGAGGCAAGCCTGGTCAAGGCGCAGCAGGACTACGAACGTCTGAAGCCGCTGGTGGAGGCTGACGCCGCCTCGCAGCAGGATCTCGACGCCGCCGTGGCGGCTTTGCGCGCAGCCGAAGAGACCGTGAAGGCGAACAAAGCCAACGTCGAGCAAACCGCGCTCTCCACCAGAACGCAGATTGCTTCCACCGAGGGCAAGGTCGAATCGAACCACGGTGCGCTGAATACCGCCCAGCTCAATCTTGAATACGGCACCATCCGCGCGCCGATCAGCGGCCGTATCGGCGATTCCCTGGTGCCGGTCGGCGGGCTGGTATCGCCCACCGCGGCGCAACCGCTCACCACCATTGTTCCGCTCGATCCCATCTGGGTTCGCTTTCAGGTGACCGAATCGCAATACCTCGCGTGGGCCAGGCGCGGTCAGAAATCGCCGGCCGGGCAACTGACCCTGATTCTCGCCGACGGGTCCGAGTTCCCTGCCAGGGGTCGCGTCACCGACACGCTCAACCAGGTGGACCCGAAGACGGGCACCCTGGAGCTCCAGGCCAGCTTTCCCAATCCGCGGCACACGCTGCTGCCCGGCCAATTCGGCCGCCTCCGGGTGCAGGTGGACGAACGCAAAGACGCCATCGTCATCCCGCAGAAAGCGGTCCAACAGCTGCAAAGCATGCAGACCGTGTATACGGTGGGTCCGGACAACAAGGCGCTCGTGCGCGCCATCGTCACCGGCAGCCGCAGCGGCGAGATGTGGATTGTCGAGCAGGGCCTCAAGGCCGGCGAACGCATCATCGTGGAAGGGCAATTGAAGGTCAGGCCCGGCGCTGCCGTGCAGCCGGAGCCTTATCAAGAGCCGAAGTCGGGGAGCTGACGCATGGCACGCTTCTTTATCGATCACCCCGTTTTCGCGATGGTGATCGCGATCCTGATGGTGATCCTCGGCGCGGTGGCCATCCCGAACCTTCCGGTAGCGGCATATCCGGAAGTGGTGCCGCCGGTCGTCCAGATCACGACCAATTTCCTGGGCGGCAATGCGCAGGACCTCGAGAAGACGGTGGCGCAGCCCATCGAAGAGCAACTGGTCGGCCTCGACGGCATCATCTACTACCTTTCCACCAGCGCCAACGACGGCACGTTGAACATCCAGGTGACGTTCAAGCTGGGCACGAACCCGGACATCGCCACGGTGCAGACGCAGAACCGAGTCAGCATCGCCATGCCGCGGCTCCCTCCCGAGGTGCAGCAACAGGGCGTAACCGTGAAGAAGGTATCGAGCGCCTTCCTGCAGGCCATCAGCCTGGTTTCCACCGACAACCGCTACGATTCGCTCTTCCTCACCAACTACGCGCAGATCAACCTGGTGAACCAGATCGGCAATCTCGAAGGCGTGGGGGAATCTCGCCTCGGCACCAACCAGATCTACTCGATGCGCGTCTGGGTGAATCCGGACAAGATGGCCAAGCTGGGCGTTACGGCTACCGACGTCAGTTCGGCCATCCAGGCGCAGAACCGGCAGAATCCGGCCGGCGCTTTCGGACAGCCGCCGGCCTCGCCAGGGACGGATTTTCAGTATTCGGTGAACGCGCCCGGCCGCCTGATCGACCCGCGTCAGTTCGAGGACATCGTGCTTCGCGCCCAGCCCGACGCTTCCCTGCTTCGCCTGGGCGACATCGGCCATGTGCAGCTCGGCGCGCAGACCTACACCGGCTTTAACCGGGTGGACGGCCGCGCCGCGGGCAACGTGATTGTGTACCTGTCGCCCGGAGCGAACGCCGTCCGCACGGCGGCCCGCGTGCGTCGGTACCTGGACCAGATCAAACCGGGCTTTCCTGCGGGCATGGACTACATCATCTCTTATGACTCCACCATGTTCGTGAACGCGGCCATCCAGGATGTGATGACCACGCTGTTCGAGGCCATCGGGCTGGTGATTCTGGTGGTGTTCCTATTCCTGCAAAGCTGGCGCGCTTCGCTGATTCCCCTCCTCACCGTCCCGGTGGCGCTGGTAGGCACGCTGGCGTTGTTCCCGCTACTGGGATTCTCCATCAACATCACCAGCATGTTCGGCCTGGTCCTCTCCATCGGCATTGTGGTGGACGACGCGATCGTGGTGGTGGAAGCGGTGCAGCGCCATATCGATGAGGGCATGCCGCCGCGCGAGGCCACCATCCAGGCAATGAAGGAAGTGCAGGCACCGGTCACCGCGATCGCTTTCATTCTGGCTGCGGTCTTCGTCCCGGTCGCGTTTCTGGGCGGCATCAGCGGGCAGATCTACCGGCAGTTCGCGCTCACCATCGCGGCTTCCGTGCTGCTGTCGGCCTTCAACGCACTTTCGTTGAGCCCGGCATTGAGCGCCATGATCCTGCGGCCCAAGGGCGAGGCACGCGGACCTCTGACCGGCTTCTTCGGCGCGTTCAATCGGGGCTTCGGCTGGGTGACGGGCCGCTACCTGGGGGGGGTGTCGTCGCTGATCCGCAGGCCTGCGCTGGCGCTGGTCGGTCTCTTCTGCTTCTGGCTCGCGGCCGGCGCCATCTTCCACGGTATGCCCGCCGGCTTCCTCCCCGATGAGGACCAGGGCGCTGTCTTCATCGCTATCCGCCTTCCGGACAGCTCCTCGGTGCCGCGCGCCGACGCGGCCACACGCCGGATCGAAAAAATTGTCAGCGCAATCCCAGGTGTCGCCGGTACTCTGACACTCGGCGGCCTGGACATCGCGACGCGTACCAACAATTCGAACGTCGCCACCATCATTGCGCGTCTGACGCCTTGGGACGAGCGTCATGCGAAGAATCTGCAACTGCCGGCAATTCTCGCGAACATGCAAAGAGAGTTCGCTAAGGTGCCCGAGGCCTTTACTTTTGCGTTCGGCCTGCCGCCCATCCTGGGACTTAGCTCGACCGGCGGATTCCAATACATGCTGGAGGACCGTCTGGGCGGCGATGTGCACGCCCTCTCGCAGGCCGCCGACCTGTTGGTCCAGGCCGGCCGGCAGCGCCCCGAGTTGGGAACCATTCTCAGCACCTTCCGGCCGGACGTTCCGCAATACAAGGTGGATGTGGATCTGGCGAAGGTGCGGACGCTCGGCGTTCCCGTCGCCGATGCCTATAACACCTTGCAGACGTTTCTCGGCGGCCTGTACGTGAACGACTTCAATTCGTTCGGTCATACCTGGCAGGTGCTGGTGCAGGCGGAACCCGAGTTTCGCACCGGCCCGGCCGATGTCAACCGCTTCTACGTGCGGAATTCCGACGGGAGCATGGTGCCTCTTGGCACTCTGGCCACCGTGGAGCCCACCACTGGACCTGATGTCATCTACCGTTACAACCGTTTTCGCAGCGTCCAGCTGCTTGGAACTCCGGCGCCGGGACACAGCAGCGGCCAGGCCTCGGATGCCATGGAGCAGTTGTCCGCCTCCGTGCTGCCCGCCGGATACGGTTATGAGTGGACCGGCACCACGTATCAGGAAAAGGAGGCGCAGGGACACGAAGGCGTTATCTTCGGCTTCGCGGCGGTGTTGGTGTTCCTCTGCCTGGCGGCGCTGTACGAGAGCTGGTCCATCCCGCTGGCGGTTCTTCTTGCGGTGCCGCTCGGCCTTTTCGGCGCGCTGCTGGCCGTATGGTTGCGCGACTATCCCTACGACATGTACACCCAGATCGGCATCGTAACGCTGATCGGACTGGCCGCCAAGAACGCCATTTTGATCGTGGAGTACGCGCGCATGAGCCATGAACAAGAGATGTCCATCATTGACGCCGCTCTGGAAGCGGCGCGGCTACGGTTGCGCCCGATTCTGATGACATCCTTCGCCTTTATTTTGGGCGTTGTGCCGCTCGCGCTGGCGGTTGGCGCCGGAGCGGCGTCGCGGCGCTCGCTGGGCACCGCCGTGTTCGGCGGCATGAACGCGGCGACGCTGCTGGCCGTATTCATCGTGCCCGTGCTGTACGTGGTGATCCAGCGCGCCGGGGAACGAAAAAAGTCATGACGAGATTCTTGCCGCCTGTGCTGGCCGCAATGCTGTTCGCCGGTTGTGCCGTCGGGCCCAACTACAAGCGGCCGGCCGTGGCCGTGCCCGATCAATACCGCGGCGCCGCAGCGGACAGCGCCTCCCTCGCCGACCAGAAGTGGTCCGGCCTCTTTCAGGACGATTCGCTCCGGCAGCTTGTGGAAACAGCGCTCCAGCACAATTTCGATCTGGGGATCGCCTCGGAGCGCGTTCTCGAGGCTCGCGCCCAATACCATATTCAATACGCCAACGAATTTCCCAACGTGTCCGGCCAGGCCGGCTTCACTGCTGCACGCACGTCGGGAGCCAGCTCGTTTTTCTCCTTGCCGGCAGGCACCGTGCTGCAGGGCAGTTACTCGCAACTGGGCTTCGCGCTTTCCTGGGAATTGGATCTGTGGGGCAGGCTGCGGCGGCTTTCCGAATCGGCTCGCGCGCAGTACCTGGCCACGGAAGAGGCCCGCCGCGGCGTGGTCGTGTCGCTGATCGGCGACGTCATCAGCGACTACTTCCTGTTGCGTGAGCGCGACCTGGAGCTGGAAATCGCGCAGCAGACGCGCGACATTGCGCAGGACAACCTGAAGCTGGTCGAACTGCGCCATACGCGCGGCGCGGCCACCGGCCTCGACGTCCATCAGGCCGAGCAGTTTCTCTATACGGCTACCGCGCAGATGGCCAGCGAGCAGCGCGATATCGAGCAGACCGAGAATGCGTTGAGCCTTCTGACGGCCCAGGCTCCCGGTGCGATCGTGCGCGGAAAGACTCTGGCCGATCTGGAGCCGCCGGCTCAAGTGCCACTGGGGCTGCCGTCGTCCCTATTGGAACGGCGCCCGGATATTCGACAGGCGGAGCAGACTCTGATCTCCGCCAACGCGCGCATCGGGGCGGCGAAGGCAATGTACTTCCCGCAGATCACGCTGACCGGCTTTCTCGGCGGGCAGAGCGTCGCCCTGTCGAAGCTGTTTCAAGGGCCCGAGCGCCAGCAGGTGATTGCCCCCGCGGCGGTTTTGCCGCTCTTCAATGCCGGGCAGATTCGCGCCGGGGTGCGTTTTTCGGAAGCCGAGAAACGCGAGATGCTGATTGCGTACCAGAAGACGATCTATACCGGCCTTCGCGAAGTCTCCGATGAGCTGGCAGGCTATACGAGAACGCGCGAGCAGCGCACCCAGCAGGAACTGCTCGTAAAAGCTCTCACGGAGAGCACGCGCCTCTCCAACCTGCGCTACAAAGGCGGCCTCGACAGCTACCTGCAGGTGCTCGATTCGGAGCGCAATCTGTTTCAGGGACAGCTCCTCCTCGCGCAGCTCCGGCTCGCGGAGATGCAATCGTTCGTGCAGTTGTACCGGGCGCTGGGCGGCGGCTGGCAGTAGAAGGCCGCGCGCGACGCACCTCACCAGAGTCAGCGTGCTTACGCCGTTACCGGCGGCACCAGCGTCTTGAGGAATTCGTGCGCCACGCGAAAACCACGCTTGAATTGTTCCGTGAAGTTGGCGCCGTCGTATGCCGGGTAATAGAACTCGTCTTCGTTCTCGATGTTCATGGCCCCGGTATAACCGACCTCTGCAAGCACAGAGAAGAATCCCTTCCAATCCATTGAGCCGTACCCGGGGACGCGGAAACGCCACCATTGCGCGTGGTTCACGGGCTGGATGCCGCCGCGTTTCAGCACATGCCAGAGAATCTCCGTGTCCTTGAGATGGACGTCGTAGATCTTGTCAGCGAATTCGCGCGCAGCCGCCACCGGGTCCATGAACTGCCACACCAGGTGGGACGGGTCGAACTGCAAGCCCACATGCGGGCTGCCATTGAATGCCTTGAAGAGGGCCTCCCAGCCAACCGGTCCGGTGGCGATGTTGGGTCCGCCGGCGTAAGGCTCCCACAAAATGCGCACTTTGTTTTTTTCGCAGGCAGCGAAGTATTTTTCGCTATAAACCTTGACGATCTCATCCACCTGCTGCTGCAACCCCACGCTCGGGATGGTGCCGCTCTGCCCGCCGATGTTCGGGATCCCGAGCTTGCCGCACAGTTCCACGCATTTCACGGTGTAGGCGTTCTGGCGCTCGCGTTTAGCGGGGTCCGGATCGATGTGGTTTCCGTCCACGGCCAGCGAGGAAATGTAGATACCGCTCCTGGCGATTTTGTCCTTAATGCCGGCAATCGCGGCGTCGTCCAGGTGGTCGTGGTTGAGTCGGAGCTGCGCGCTGGTGAAGCCTTCCGCCTTGACGAACTCCAGGTTGGAGTCCGAATACTGCATGAGAACACCCAGCTTGGGTTTCCAGTTCAGCGACCGGCTGCGCTGCGCTTGAGCGGCGGCGGCCGCAGACATGGCAGCAAGAATGGTTCGTCGCGTGACAGTCACGAAAACGACGATACTCGCAAGCGGTCGCGCGCGCAAGCCTCGAAGTCGCTGAGCCGCGGTAGTACAATAGCCAACACGGCCTGTGGGCCGCTCAGAGGGAGGGTTTTATGGAACGCCGCAATTTCCTGAGGACTGCGGGTGCTCTCGCCCTGCTCGCTTCTGATTCCGTCGAACGCGCCCGCGCCGCCACCGCCGGCAACAATCGTCCAATCGATGAGCTGGCCCGCGACGAGGACTTCTGGCGCGAGATCCAATCGGCCTTCACGCTCGACCGGAACATCATCAACCTCAACAACGGCGGCGTCAGCCCCTCGCCGCGCGTGGTGCAGGAGTCCATGCGCCGCGCCCTGGAGTTCAGCAACATCGCTCCGGCGCGCACCATGTGGGTGGTGCTGGAACCGGAGGTCGAAACCGTGCGCCAGAGGCTGGCTGCCGATTTCGGCTGCGACCCCGAAGAAATAGCCATCACGCGCAACGCCTCCGAGGGCCTGGAAATCTGCCAGCTCGGCCTGGACCTGAAGCCGGGCGACGAAGTCCTGACCACCGATCAGGATTATCCGCGCATGATCACCACGTGGAGGCAGCGCGAACGCCGCGACGGGATCGTGCTGAAGACCATCTCCTTCCCCACGCCGTCGCCTTCGCTCGATGACCTGGTCGATCGCTTTGAGCGCGCCATCACCCCGCGCACGCGCGTCATCCACTTCTGCCACATCACCAATCTCACCGGCCAGATTTTCCCGGTCAAACAGATTTGTGAGCTCGCTCGCAGCCGCGGCATCGAAGCCATTGTAGACGGCGCCCATGCGTACGCCCAGTTCCCGTTCAAACACGCCGACCTGGATTGCGATTATTACGGCACCAGCCTGCACAAATGGCTGCTGGCGCCGCACGGCACGGGCTTCCTCTACGTGCGCAAATCCAAGATCCCAAAAGTGTGGCCGCTGATGGCCGCCGGGCCTGAGATGACCGATAACATCCGCAAGTTCGAAGAAATCGGAACGCACCCGGCCGCTAACCATAACGCCATCTCTGACGCGCTGGAGTTTCACAACGCGATCGGCGTGGAGCGCAAGGCAGCCCGCTTGCGTTATCTGCGCTCCGTCTGGACCGAGCGTCTCACGCGCCTGCCCGGCGTCTCTTCTCCCACCAGTTCCGATCCGCGCCAGAGCTGCGGCATCGGGCTGCTTTCGGTGGCAGGCAAAGAGCCGGGTCCGCTCGCCGACCAGTTGTGGGAGAAGTACCGCATCCTGACGGTCGGCATCGTTCACCCGCAGTTCAGGGGCCTGCGCATCACGCCCAACGTGTATACGACCCTTCCTGAGATCGAAACGTTTTGCGACGCGGTCGAAAAGCTGGTCGCGTAAGCGGTCCGCCGCGACGCCCGCAGGATCTTCGGCTATACTTGACCGCATGACTGGGTCCTTCCGCGCCATCGCCATCGCCGTCGCGACGGCGGCACTCGCATCTGCGCAGACGGCCGCATCGGACGCCGCCAAGCTCGGCCATTCCTCCCACGGGACTGCGTTCGACTCCGGACCGCGGCAGAAGCCGTGGATCATGGAGGGCATTGGATCCGCACCATTTCCGATTACCACTAAGAATCCCGAAGTCCAGATGTGGTTCAACCAGGGCAACGCGATGCTCCACTCGTTCTACTTCTATGAGGCCGAACGTGCATTCCGCTGGTGCGTGAAGCTGGAGCCGGATAACGCAATGGCCTACTGGGGCCTGGCCAACGCAACCGACGGGGATCGCGCGAAGGATTTCCTCCGCGAAGCGGTGAAACGCAAGGATACGGTCACCGAGCGTGAGCGGCTTTACATCGAAGCCTTGCAGGCGTCCCTTCTGCCGAAGCCGTCCAGTTTCACGCATGGTGTGGCCCAGCCTTCCGATGAGGGCCACCGCGAGCAGATCAAGAAACTGGAAACCATTTGTCTGAAGTACCCGGACGACATGGAGGCTCGCGCGTATCTTGCCCTGGCGACCATAGGCAACAGCCGCTACGGCGCCGAGCTAATCATCCGTGAGGTCCTGGCGAAAGAGCCGATGCACCCCGGCGCGCACCATTACCGCATCCACAACTGGGATTATCACGAGCCGCAAGAGGCGCTCGAAAGCTGCCGCAAGTATGCGCAGGCGGTCCCCAACATCGGGCACGCGCAGCACATGCCGGGCCACATCTACAGCATCCTGGGGATGTGGAATGAAGCGGCCATCTCCATGGACTCGGCCACCCGCGTCGAAAAACGCCAGATGACAGAGACGCTCACCTTCCCCTTCAACAACTGGAACTACGGCCACAACCGGAACTATCTCTCCTACATCCAGGAACAGCTTGGCATGGTGGCTGCCGCGATCTTCGGAGCGCGGCAATTGATCGACGCTCCACTCGATCCTGACGAGAACAACGAGAACTGGCACAGCTCGCATTCTTACGGGCTGTTTGCCCTGGCACGTGCGCTCCTGCGGTCCGAGCGCTGGGATGAGCTGGTGGACGGAAAGATTGTGCCCTGGCGCGACATCTACCGCGACAAATGCTGGAAGGCTTACTTCGAAGCGCGCGCGTGGCTGGGAAAAGGCGAGCCGGTCAAGGCCGAGAAGAGCATCGCCGTGCACGCCGAGCTCAAGAAGGATCTCGAAAAGAATAAGGATTTTGAGGAGAACTTCAATATCCAGCAGATGGAATTGGACGCCCGGCTCACCTTAGCGACGGGAGATTCGATTGCCGGTCTTGGCGCGCTGGCCGAAGCAGCCGAGCGTGAAGCCGTCTTTCAGCGCGAGTATGCGGACCCGCCGTTCTATCCCGATCCCATCTACCCGGCGCTTGGCGAAGCGTACCTGAAGGCGGCCAGCCCCGGGCTCGCCGCGCAGGCGTTCGACAAGGGACTGGAACTCACGCATAACGATTTGTTTTCGCTCTCCGGCCTGGTCCGCGCCTATACCGCGCTGGGAGACAAGGCCAAAGCACAGGACGCCATGGCGCGCCTCCTGTACGTTGCCCGGAACGCGGACTCCGGGTTGAAGCCGCTCGAACTCGCGAAGGCCGCCGGCATCTCCGCGGAACCGCGCGCGGCGGTCCCGGCTCCGGAACGCGACTACGCCCGCGCCGATCTCGCGCACTATGGCCCGCCTCGCTGGGAGCCGTATGAGGCTCCGCCGCTCGAGGTTCGCGACGCGTCCGGCAACCAGGTTTCACTGGCGGACTACAAGGGCAAGAACGTAATTCTCGTTTTCTATCTTGGTTTTGAGTGCCCGCACTGTATGCGCCAGCTGCACGCGATACAGAAGCGAAACGCCGAGTGGGAATCTCTGGACTCCGTGGTATTGGCGGTCAGCAGCGCCAGCCCGCAAGAGAACGCCGACGGCATCAAGCAGATGGGCGACCTGGCCGGCATCCGGCTGCTTTCGGACGACAATTTTGCCAATGCCCGCCGCTTTCATTCCTACGATGATTTCGAAGAGATCGAATTGCACTCGACCATCCTCGTCGATAAGCAGGGACGCGTTTACTGGGCCCGGTTCGGCGGCGACCCTTTCGGCGATCTGGACTTCATCAGCAAACAGCTCGGGCGCATGAATGAGCTGGTTCTCGCCGACAAGGACCCGGCGCGCAGACCGGGCAAGGCGGAATAGCAACTTCACCCTCCGCCGCATTGACTTCCAGCCGGCGTTTCCATAAGATTGCCGTAACCCTATGAAACCTGTGCTGCGAACCTATTTGCTGGTTCTCTGCGCCGCTGCGCTGATCTGCGGAGCGGAGAGTTACCAAAAACCGCCCAAGGCCATCCTCGACGTCTTGAACGCGCCCGTCACCCCGCAACTCTCGCTGAGCCCCACTCACACCTTCGCGGTCGAGGACCAACCCGTTCGATATCCGCCCATCGCCGAACTGGCGCAGCCCATGCTGCGCATCGCCGGCATGCGAATCAATCCCAAAACCAACGGCCTGCACAACACCGTTTTCAATAGTTCGCTGTCGCTGCGCAAGGTGCCGGAGGGAACGGAAATCAAGGTGGAGTTGCCGCCCAACGGCAAGTTCAGCAACAGCCGCTGGAGCGCTGACGGATTGCATTTCGCGTTCACCAACAGCACATCCGCCGGAATTGAGCTGTGGATTGGCGACACCACCGGGAAGACCCACAAAGTCGAAGGCGTCCGCCTCAACGGCGTTCTGGCCAGTGGCGGTGGTGGGCGGGGCGGCGTTGCCGTCTCCAATGAGGTGCAGTGGATGCCCGACAACAGGACGCTGCTGGTGGAGCTCACGAAGCCCAATCGCGGCGTCCCTCCGCCCGAGGCCGCCGTGCCCGCGGGGCCCGACGTCCAGGAGAGCCTCGGCGGAGCCGCTCCCGAAGTAACCCATGAGGACATGATCCGCAGCCCGCACGAGGAAGACCTCTTTGCCTACTACGCCACGTCGCAGCTCGCTACGGTCGATTCCGCAAGCGGTAAGATAACTCCCATCGGCAGGGCGGGAATCATCTCAGCCGTGCGCGTTTCCCCTGGCGGCAGGAACCTGCTGATCACCACGATTCACAAGCCTTTCTCTTATCTGCATCCAGCCAGCGCGTTCCCCAAGGACATCGAAGTCTGGGACCTCACCGGCAACGTGTTGCACACGGTGGCCAGCATTCCGATGGAAGACAAGGTCCCAATCAACGGTGTGATGACCGGCCCGCGCGACGTCCAGTGGCGCCCCAGCGCGCCCGCCACTCTGCTGTGGGTCGAGGCGCTGGATGACGGCGACCTGAAGAAACAGGTGCCGTTCCGCGACAAGATCGTTACGCTGTCCGCTCCCTTTACCGGCGAGCCGCGGGAGATTTTCAAGACCGAGCAGCGATTCGCCCGCATGCAGTTGGCGGCTAAGAGCGGCTTGGCGCTGGCGGAGGATTTCGAGCGCAAGACGCGGCGCGTGCGCACCTTCCAGATCGATCTGGACAAGACTCCGCAGGAGGCGAAACTCATCTGGAGCCGCAACCAGCAGGACCGTTATCACGATCCTGGCACTCCGATGACGAGGAGCCTGCCCAACGGATCGCAGGCCATTCTGCAAGACGGCGATGGCATTTTCCTCAACGGAGCCGGGTCGTCGCCCAGCGGCGATCATCCTTTCCTGGACCGGTTTAACCTGGTTACCAGGAAGTCCGAACGCTTGTTCCAGTGCGACGACGGCCATTACGAAACCGTGGCCGCCCTGCTCGACGATCACGGCTCCCGCTTCTTGACGCGCCGCGAGAGCCCCACCGAGCCGCCCAACTATTTCATGCGCAGTTCCACAGGTCCGGCGGTCGCCATGACGAAGTACCCCGACCCGCAGCCTTCCATCCGCGGCATTCACAAGGAGTTGGTGAAGTACCAGCGCGACGACGGCGTGGAGCTTTCCTTTACCCTCTACCTGCCGCCCGATTACAGACCGGGCACCCGCCTGCCCACGCTGGTGTGGGCCTATCCGTACGAATACAACGACGCAAGCACCGCCGGCCAGGTCAGCAGCTCCACCAAGCGCTTCACGGAAATGACCGGCTACTCCCAGCTCTTCTTCGTGCTGGACGGCTACGCGGTGCTGGACAACGCCGCCATGCCCGTGGTGGGCGATCCGGATCTGGTCAACGATCACTATCTCGACCAGATCATCGTGGACGCCAAGGCCGCCATCGACAAGGCGGTCGAGATGGGGGTCACCGACCGGGACCGCGTGGGCGTGGGGGGCCATAGTTACGGCGCCTTCATGACCGAAAACCTGCTGGCCCACTGCGACCTGTTCAAGGCCGGTATCGCCGAAAGCGGCGCTGCCAACCGCACCCTCACGCCTTTCGGTTTCCAGAGCGAACGCCGTACCTTGTGGCAAGCGCCCGAAGTTTATCTCAAAATGTCGCCCTTCATGTACGCCGACAAGATCAAAGCTCCGTTGCTCCTGATCCACGGCGAAGCCGACGATAACGACGGCACCTGGCCCATTCAGTCGCAGCGCATGTACGAAGCGGTGCGCGGCAACGGTGGCACCGTGCGGCTCGTCTTCCTGCCATTTGAAGCGCACGGATACCGGGGCAAGGAGACCATCGAGCACGTTCTCTGGGAGAAATTTCAGTGGTTCGACAGGTATGTAAAAGGCGCCGGCCCGGGCCCCAGCAACAACTAGCATCGCGTCCCAAGAGTTCGCCCCTGCTTCCAGATCTGTGTATCAGGGCACGGCTTTCAGCCGCAAATATGGGAAGGCGCCGGCCCGGGTTCCAGCAACAACCAGCGCCGCGTCCCACAAGTGCGTGACTTGTTTCCGGGCCTTTGCAATCAGGCCAAGGCTTTCAGCCGTAAATATGGGAGGGCGCCGGCCCGGGTTCCAGCAACAACCAGCGCCGCGTCCCACAAGTGCGTGACTTGTTTCCGGGCCTTTGCAATCAGGCCAAGGCTTTCAGCCGTCAATATGGGAAGGCGCCGGCCCGGGTTCCCGCAACAACTGGCGTCGCGTCCCACAAGTTCGTGACTTGTTTCCGGGCCTGTATCAGGGCACGGCTTCAGCCGTGCCGGCCTAGGGCCGCCAGACATGGCCTTTAGGCCCTGCTGAACACGGCGAACTACCCTACTGCGTCAGCGCCGTATATTCTTTGAAGCCGTTGCCCGTAAAGCTGGTCCTGGTGCCGTTGATTGATACCGAGCCCGAGTAGTTGGTCGTCTGCTCGTAGATGATCGCGTTGGGAACCGACGGAGGCAGCGGAGCACTGAGCGGATCGGTGCTCAGTACGCTCATCGTGAGCGCCAGGGCCGCTGTTCCGTTATTCGCCTGAAAGACCGATTGCGTCGGGTAGTAGAGGTTATGCACCGGATCGTACGCCCAGATGGTGTGGGTGAGGGTGTATTGGCCGCTTTGGAACACATAACGCTGGCCGTCCACTTCGATGCTGGCGACACCGCCGGGCTTATTCGGGAAATCGCCTAGGTCAAAAGTCAGACCCGGCTGCGAATACTGCGCCCAATTCCACGGCACGCCGGTGAGATCCCACTCTCCCCAGTTGTGATCATGATAGCCGGGTGCGCTGATGCTGTAAGAAACTCCATCCACGGCCAGCGTTCCCGAAACGGAAGCGGACGGCATATAGAGCAGCCAACTCATCAGCTCCCAGGATTCGGATGCCACGTTGAATCGCTGTCCGGCAAGCCAGGATGGCGCCGCACGCTGATACGTGAGGTCCCAGGCAATTCGGCCGTCCCGTGTGGCGCCGGCGATCTGGTAGGTGTCCGAATTGAGCACGGTAACGGAGTTGCTGCCGACTTGCGCGTTCGCCTTGCCGTAGGCCGCGGAAAATGCGTGCGCCGCGTAAGCGTCTTCCTCGCTCACGATGCCGGCGCTGGTGTAGGCAACCACCGCCATCTCCGAGATCCCCACCGGAAACACTCCTCCCGATTGGCCGGACGGGTTGTTGATCAGATAGCTGAAAATCGCCTGCACGTTGTTCGACGAGTCGTAGACGTTGAAATACCACCATTCGGTGTAGTCGGCGAGGTGGCCCGTTCCCAGCCAGTCGAGAAAATGGTAT